>TARA_B100001057_G_scaffold100114_1_pt1 | contig 15829 bp, 13 predicted proteins | sample TARA_B100001057 | Tara Oceans TARA_B100001057 (sample SAMEA2621839) | marine metagenome | biome: marine biome (ENVO:00000447); feature: surface water layer (ENVO:00002042); material: "saline water (ENVO:00002010), including plankton (ENVO:xxxxxxxx)" | depth 5 m
AATGGATTATGAGTCCACTGCTCTAACCAACTGAGCTACAGGCCCAAGAAGAGCTAGTCTAAACTATTCCGGATATTTTTAAACACCTGTATGAAAAAAAAGTTTTTTTGTATATAATCTCCACTTATGAGATCTCTATCAGTTCTAATATTATTCCTTGCACTTACAGCTTTTCCAGCCAGTGATGAAGGAAGCATCGAAGTAAGTGGAGAAAGTATAGAGGTAATGGTTGAAAGAATTTATTCTCCTGGAGCAGATTATCCAAGATCAGCACTAAGAAAAGGAACAGAGGGTTTCGTGGTAGTTGAGTTTGATGTTTCACCTGATGGAGAGGTTGTTGATCCATATGTAGTTGATACTGATCAACCTGGTTCCTTCGAAAGAAGCGTCATGAGAACCATCAGAAGGTGGGCTTATGAACCATATGTTCATAATGGTGTGCCTGTTACAGTAAACGACGTAAAAGCTAGATTTACCTTTAAGTTAACAAACTAATTACCGAATAATGCTTGTCAGAACCCAGATCCTTATATTTGGACTCATAGGCAATATAATTATTGCCGGTATTCTTTTATATATGAATGTTCAAAATCAAGACATTCAAGAAAAATCCTCAAATAATCAGTATACAAGCATTGTAGAATCAGCTTGGGTCCAATCTATAGATAACAGTTTCTCAAATATGAATTCTTGGGGTCCAAATGGTGAAAAAGGAGAGCAATATTGGAACCCTTTTGTTGAAATAGGTCTTTTTACAGAGATTGGTATTGAAGGTTTAGATTATGCAAATGCTTTAATTGAATCATTTGATCAAGAACTTGAGGGTGATCTGTTTATTTTAGTTGATGAGATGTTTCTTGATGAAATAGATGACGGAAATATTAGCTTTGTAAAAATTTATAATAATAATAACGAGGAGTTAACTTGTTTATATGCATATGACTGGGCTGATGTCGGAAACTCCATTGATGTTTGCTCAGATACTAACCAACTTAATTTTTTAAGAGATGATTCAACAGATGGATTCTTGGAGAAAATACGGACGCGAATGAGTGTTACAAATGAAGTTATTTATGCACAAGAGGCAACTGGAAATATAAATCTGCACCAAATTGTAGCTTTTCCCGTTTATTTAAAAAATGAATTTGGTTTTAATACAGAAAAATTACTTGGATCAGTAATAATTGGAAGAGATCTAAGACAATCAATGACAATTTTTGAAAGTGATTTGGGAGTAAGAACTGGAATTGTTAGTCAAAACAAAATTATTGATGCCGTTTTCTCAGATGAGCTTTCACAAGATGATTCTTTAGGGATAAATCAACTTAGTTTCAATTATGTTAAAGGAGATATTCTTAAGAATGGCCTGGAAAATATGAATTCAAAGAATTTTGAAGCTTTAGGTCTATCGCTAACTTCTGTTCCAGTAGCTTCAACAGTAAATCCTGACTTTGCCTTGTTCTTTGTAATTAAAAATGTTGCAAGTGATTTAAAAGAACTTCGAGATTCAACTCTAAATTCCATAATTTTTACCTTTGGGGTAATTTTATTAATTGTTCTTGCAATTTGGTGGGTTCAAGATGGGGCTTTCAATAGAATTGCACAAGCTATAGAAGTGCTTGAAGCACTTACAAAAGGCGACACAAAGAAAAAGCTACCTGTTAATAAAGGGTTTTTATCATCTGAAACTAATGAAGTAGGTCAGCTATCAAATGCACTAGGAAGGTATAGAAATCATCTCTTGGAAATGGATTCAGTAAGAAAAGATAGAGCCGAACGAAGAAAACAAAGAGATGAAGTAATCATTAAGAAGATGAGTGTTTTATCAGAGAAACTTGAAGGAGACGCTAAGACTCTTATACAAAAGGATGTTCAGAATATGAGGAAACTTGTAAATGAAACGTCAGATGAAAACGCTGAAGAGGCTTCAGTTGAGATGATGGAACTGGCTTTTTCAAGAATGTCAGATGAGGTAAATGCACTCATTGATTTAAAAACAAAGGAAATGGCAACTGCAAGAGACGAAGCAAGAGAAGCGAGCAGTGCAAAATCAAGATTCTTTGCAAATATGTCGCATGAATTACGAACGCCACTAAATGCAATTATTGGTTACAGTGAAATGCTTCTTGAGGATTGTGAGGATCTTGGAAATGATGAGATGATTCCTGATTTAAAACGAATTACAAACTCAAGCAAGCACCTGCTCTCTTTAATTAATAATGTTCTTGATTTATCTAAAATTGAGGCTGGCAAAATGGATATGTACTTTACTCCATTTAATATTGATACCATGCTCGAAACTATAAAAGATGTCTCAGGACCATTGGCATCAAAAAATAATAACGAATTTATTATTAAGAATAATGTTGAAGGCGAGATGACTAGTGATGAAACCAAGCTTCGTCAATGTATAGTCAATTTCCTAAGCAATGCTTTTAAGTTTACCGAGGGTGGTCAAGTTGCATTAGTAGTTGAAACAAAGGATATAGAAAAACAAGAATATATAAATTTTGATATAAAAGATACTGGTATAGGAATGACTGAAGACCAATTAGGAAAATTATTTGATACTTATACACAGGCAGAGAGATCAACTAGTGCAAAGTATGGGGGAACTGGATTAGGTCTTTCAATTTCAAAACACTTTGCTGAGATGATGGGGGGTGGCGTTGAAGTATCAAGTAAAGTTGGTGAGGGTAGCACTTTCAGTATTTTTGTTCCGAGAGAGTCATTAGATGAAGAACAAGCTGAAGAAGAGGATTTTGTAAACCCTGAAATCGAAGAAGGCGATGAATATATTTTATTGGTAGATGATGATAAGACAACACATGATGTTGTAAAAAGAGCTATTAAAAAAGAGGGCTATACAGTGTTTAGTTGCTTCGATGGTGACGAAGGAATAGAACAAGCGAAGTTAATTAAACCTAAACTAATCCTTCTTGATGTTTTGATGCCAGGAAGAGATGGTTGGTCAGTCTTAAAAGAGCTTAAAAAAGACAAGGCATTGAAAGACATACCAGTTGTTATCACCTCAGTTCTAAATGAGGAAAGTCTGGCATCCTCATTGGGTGCAGATGACTACATGAAAAAACCTATTGATAGAACATTTTTTATAAATATCGTTAAAAGATACATAACTGATAAAGATCAAAAAGTTTTAATTGTTGATGATGACGAAAATACCCGAGATCTTTTAAATAAGATACTTAATAATGAAGGATACTTGTCAATAGATGCAAAAAATGGAGAAGATGCACTTGAGAGGGTTAAAGAAAAACCAGATTTAATTGTTCTTGATTTAGATATGCCAAAAATGGATGGTTTCGAATTCATAGAACGAGCACAGGAAGATGGAATTAAAATACCTATAGTTGTTTTTTCTGGTAAAGATATTACAGCAGTAGAAGAAAAAATGCTCAGCAAATTTACTGAGGGCATAGTGAAGAAAGAATCTAAAGTAAAGACGTTAGTTGAAGAAGTGAATCAGATCTTAAAAGGGGCTGACACTAAATAAAGTTTCCAATTTTCTCCAATAGTCTTTTAATATCAACTGGTTTTGTGTCAAAGTCATCCGCGCCTGCTGCCAAAGCTTTTTGCCTATCAGTCTCTAGTGCATGAGCTGTTAATGCAATGATTGGAATATCTTTCAACTCTTGATCTTCTTTTGCTTGAGTGGTTGCTTGCCATCCATCAAGTACTGGTAAACCCATATCCATTAATACTAGGTCAGGTTTTCTTTCTCGCATCTTGTCTAACCCCTCTTGACCATCTAATGCAAATTGAATTTCAAAACCTCTTCTTTCCAATCTTCTTCCAAGCATATCTCTGTTCATTTCATTGTCTTCAACTATTAAAATATAAGCCATATTATTCCTCTTTTAGATAGAATTTATTTCTGCCATTTTTCTTGGCAAGATATAGTCTTTCATCCGCTTTGTTAACTAAATCTGAAACACTGCTGCTCTCATTGCTAAAACAGACGCCGCCACTTAAAGTGACTTTTATTTTTTGATTATCAAATAAAGTTTCCTCATTCTCAATAGTTGTTCGTATTTTTTCACATATTTCTTGTAAATTATTGGCAGAATCATTAAAAATAACTGCTAAAAACTCTTCTCCACCAATCCTTCCAAAAATATTAGGTGATTTGATTATTGAGGTAGCAATATTACAAACTTTCTTAATAATCTCGTCACCAGCTGCATGCCCATATGTGTCATTTACTTGTTTAAAGTGGTCGATATCAAAAATTGCTGTTGCAAAATGTTCTTTTGAATTCTCTTCAATATCATCAAAACTTTTTTCAAGCCTTTCAAAGACAAACCTGCGGTTTGGCACACCCGTCATCTCATCTGTAATTGCTTGCTTATGAAGTTTAGAAAGTAATTGTTCCTCTCTTTCTCTGAGCGATTTTCGTTCGAGAGTAGAGGCAACTTTTTGTGTGAGGATTGTAGAGTTAACTGGTTTTGGAAGATAGTCTGATGCTCCTAATTGTATACATTTAGATATACTTTCGACGTCATCGAATGAAGAAACCATAATTACTGGAAGTTTATCGGCGGAATATTGTTCTCTTATTTTAATTAAAACCTCAAGCCCATTTACCTCTGGCATTAGTACATCTAAGAGGATTAGATCAAACTGGCTTTCCGAAATCTTTTCAAGCGCATCTTTACCAGACAAACTTACTTCAACATTAAATTTATTATTTTCTAACCTTCTTTTAAGAACATCACAATTAGTTTTAATATCATCAACTACTAATATTTTTGAATCTTTTATTTCATCAATAATTTCTAATTTGTAATCTATTTTCCCTAGCGAACTAAATAGATTCTCTGCATTCTCATTTTCTTTTGCCTGTTCAGAAGACTCACTTCCATCTTTCAAGAAGTCTACGAATCTTGATATTGCTCCCTCAACCTCTTTTGCTAAACCAATAACATGATTTATATCTTCACTATGATTTTTGTCAATATCATCCTCGTAGTCCTCTAAAAGAATTTCACTATACCCAATAATTCCATTAAGAGGAGTTCTTAAGTCATGCCTAAGTATTGATGCTTCTTCATCGTTATTAATTGATTTTCTTTTTGATTCTGCATATTCAACAAATGCATCATTGAAATTTACTCTTAGTGTTTTAGCTGATTTTTTAATGTTCTGAAATTCATCAGTAATTTCATCATCATAGATATCTGAACCATCGATTATTAAATTTATATAATCTGAAATAGCATCTACAGGAGTAGTAAAATCTTGTTTTATTTGAGTTAAAACAATTTTATCTTTCTTGCTACTCATTGTTTAGATCTTTTAAGCTACAGGGTCTATGTAAAAAGTAGCCTTGTCCTCTTTCACACCCTAAACCAACAGCTTTTTCAATCTGCCATTCCTCTTCAAGCCCCTCACAAATAAATTCCATAGCTAACGAATCTGCCATTAATTTTGCAATTTGAATCAAACTCTGATTATGTTTTTCAGCCATTTCATTTGTAAAGCTTTTATCAAGTTTCAGCAAATCAATCGGCAGATCTTTTAAATACCTCAAAGCTGAATAACCGGCACCAAAATCGTCTAATGCTATCGAGACTCCTAAATTTTTAATACTAGATAATCTTAGAGATGCTAGCGTTAAATTATTCAATTCAGCTGTTTCTGTTACCTCTATTCCAAAATCACCTTTTTTAATTCCTACTGATTTAATAAATTCCTTAAATATAGACAGGAAGTCCTTATGTAACACGGTATGTGCAGACACATTAAAATACAATGGAACTCTATCAAGACCAATTTTTTTTCTTTGGTCAAAAAATTCTTTTACTAGATCCATGGATGACGTGACAACTAATGAAAATAAGCTTTCACCCTCTATGTATGGAATTATTTTATCGTTTGGTATTATCGAACCATCTTCGTTAAAGAATCTTAATAGTGCCTCTACACCACATACCTCTTTTTTTCCTGTGAGCTTATATTGTTTTTGATAATACATTCCAATGCGATCATTCTCTAAGCATGAAATTACCGTTCTAAGTGCAAAAAGGTTTTCTTTTGAATTTGAAACAAATTCAACCAAGTAATAGCTTTCATTATCTACAGGGATAACGTGCAAAAGAACACGCATATAAATACTTTTCTTTCTTAAATTTATCTTTAAGAAAACATCGAATGTGTCAGCAATATCAGAATCAAACCTTGCTTTATCTAAATCTTTTTTATCAACAAAAATTAGATCAAGTTTGTCATTATCTGACATAGAAAAGATATATTTTCCTGCATTATTAACCCATAATACGTCGCCATCAGGCCTTGTTATCAAGGATGGTCTTTGGTGCATCAAAAGTGCTTTTGATATAAACTTTAACTGTTCTGTGTTACTCATTTCCTAAAAGTATCTTTTCTCATATCAATTTCTTCATCGACTATTGATACAAATTCTGGGTTGAATGTTGATTTACTCTTCTTCCAAATATCTAGGTTAAGTTGATTATCTATAAATAACGTTCCTAATGCTTTTCTCATTGTTTTCCATTCCTCATCATCTAACATTCCCATCTTATGTTGATAAAAATGATTTTCTCTTGCTCTTAGTATAGCCGTCATATGAATTCTTAGACCAACTTCTTCATCTATTGAAAGTTCTTCCTTTTTTATTAACTTTAGTTTTGCTCTCATTAAAAGTGGATCAAGGCCAGCAAGAGTAACTTCTTGGTGTGCCTCAGCGATAGATTGTCTTGACGCAGCTTTCCCTACCTTAATTTGAGTACGAATCTGGGCAACAAGAAACCACACACTGAAGATTACAGCAGGACCAGTAATGATATTTACTATCTTATTTACTAGTTCAATCCAATATTCAAATTCCATCTCAAATTCCAAACAAGGCCTTAAGTATTATAAAAAATATAATGGAGAATACAGCCCCTCCAGGTATTGTAATTAGCCAGGAGGCACCGATTTCAATTACAGATTTATAGTTAACCTTGTTGCTGCTGAATATGCCAATCCCAACAACTGCGCCAACTAATGTGTGGGTAGTTGAAAGAGGTATTCCAGAGACACTTCCTAGAACAACAACAATTGCTGTTGCCATCTCTGCAGCAAATCCTTTGCTTGGTTTTAATTCAGTGATACGCTCACCTACTGTTTTAATTACTTTATAACCCAGAGTCAGCATTCCAATAACAATTCCAATTGCTCCTGTTAATAATATCCATTCGGGTATTACAGCAACATCATCAATCTGACCAAGGTTTTCAATAGTTGCAACTACTGCCGCCATAGGGCCGACTGCATTTGCAACATCATTTGATCCATGAGCGAATGCTATAGATGATGCAGTGAATATCATAAGTATTGCGAACTTTCCCTCTACATTTGGATTGTCTGACTTACTAACGTAATGAGATAAAAGGAATCTTGAGACAAGGTAGCATAGAAATGCTATTAAAAAAGATAAGATAAATAAGCTAGCCACTAAGTCATAGCCTCCAAAATAATTCGTTATTAAGAGTGGTACTTCTGTATTTTTAAGACCTTTATTTAGTGTGATGGCCGATATGCTAAAACCAACAAGCCCAGCATAAAATGGAATGAATTGCCTTGCAGCAGCTATCGGATTTTTTGCATTTAGAACAAACTTTCTTGCACTCCAGTAAAGCAACCCAGAAAAAAGAGCTGCTATAAAAGGTGTTAATACCCATGAGAATGTAACTTCTAAAATATATCCCCAGCTTACAGATGCCCAGCCAATGTAGTAAATGGAGAAACCTGCGATAGCACCAATAATCGAGTGTGTAGTTGATACTGGTAACCCAAAAGTAGTAGCAAGCAATAACCAAGCACCTGCTGCAAGTAAACTTGCCATCATTCCCAAAACAAAAATGGATGGCGAGTCGTCGTAGAGTGTTGGATCAACAATATTTTCCCTAATGGTGGTAGTTACTGATGCACCTGCAAAATATGCCCCCAAGAATTCAAAAATAGCAGCTATAACCAATGCTTGAGTTAAAGTAAGAGCTTTACTTCCTACTGAAGTTCCCATGGCATTAGCAACATCATTTGCTCCAATACCATAGGCCATAAAAAAGCCAAAAATAATACTTGATGCAAGTATTAAATAAAAATTTTCAATTATGAATTCCATAAATAATCAGATTATTAATAGTATATTAATCAATTATTCATGCAAGAAGCTTTTTAAAACTTCTGAACGTGTTGGATGTCTAAGCTTTCTTAATGCTTTAGCTTCAATTTGTCTTATTCTTTCTCTTGTAACATCAAACTGCTTTCCAACTTCCTCTAGAGTGTGGTCATTATTCATTCCAATACCAAATCTCATTCTAAGAACTTTAGCCTCTCTTGCTGTTAAAGATGCAAGAATTTCGTCAGTAGCATCTTTTAAACCTCTTATTGCAGCATCATCAATTGGCGAATTTATAGAAGAATCCTCAAGAAAGTCACCCAAATTAGAATCCTCATCATCTCCTATAGGCGTTTCCATAGAAATTGGTTCTTTAGCAATTTTCATAACTTTTCGCATTTTATCCTCAGGTATGTCTAACCTTTTTGACATTTCCTCAGGAGTTGGTTCCCTTCCAATTTCTTGCATCATCTGCCTAGAAAGTCTATTTAGCTTATTTATAGTTTCAATCATATGTACAGGTATTCGTATTGTTCTTGCTTGGTCAGCAATAGATCGTGTTATTGCCTGCCTAATCCACCATGTTGCGTAAGTAGAAAATTTATAGCCCCTTCTATACTCAAACTTGTCAACAGCTTTCATCAAACCAATGTTGCCCTCTTGGATTAAGTCTAAAAACTGTAAGCCTCTGTTTGTATATTTTTTGGCTATGGAGATCACAAGTCTTAAATTAGCCTCAATCATTTCTTTTTTTGCTCTTAATAAGCCTCTATATGCTTTATTGATTCTTTTATTTAAGGATATAATTTGTGTTACAGGCATTAAATTATTTTCATCAATTTTAATCAAATCTTTTTGAATCCTAATGAATGTTGGCTTGATTTCATCAATAGTTTTTTTCTTGAATCTCTTGTCCTTGCTTAAATTTGTAAGCAGACGTACATTAATTAAATTATCTTCGATAAGTGATCTTGCTTCTTTATTGGGCACTCCAATTTTCTTTACCAACATTGTCTTCAGCTCTTTTTCAAATCTACCAACTTGAACTTTTCTTTCAGATGGAATTAAAACAAGAGTGTCGAATACCTTGGAGTTAAATTTAATTTTTTGAAATTCATCTTTTAGTTTTTCAAGGGCTTTTAAAGCCTTTGGATCTAATTTCCTATTGCTCAATGACTTCAGATATTTGTTGTACTCTCTTTTTATAATCTTGATCTTTGCTTCACATTCTTCAAATGATATAACGTTAACTTCTTCATCTTCTTCATCATCAGGTTGATCATCATTAACCTCATTACTTTTAACAAATTCCTCTTCGATGATTTCTTCTTCTGGCTCATCAAGCATGAAACCAGATATTAAATCTTGTGTTTTTTTCTCACCATCCTTAATTCTTCCAAAAAAATCTAGAACATATTCCATGCAAAGGGGGTACTCTGCACATAGAGAAAGCACTTCTTTCATTGCTGCTTCAATTCGTTTAGCAATGTCTATCTCACCTGTTTTAGTTAAAAGATCAACGCTTCCCATTTCTCTCATATACATTCTCACTGGGTCGGTTGTTCTGCCTGACTCAATCTCTGTTTGTGAGAGTGCTGCAACCGCATCTTCGGCAGCAAGTTCATCTGTATCCTCATCTTCACCCAGCATGAGCTCATCTTCATCTGGTGTATTTTCAAAGACTTTTAGCCCCATATCTTTCAGAACTTTGGTAATTTCTTCAAAATTTTCCTCATCAGTTGAACCGTCTGGAAGAGTGTCTGTAATGTCAGCATATGTGAGATATCCTTGGTCCCTACCAAGCTGAATAAGTTGGGCTATATCTGTTTTGGCGTTAGTTTTCTCTGACATCAGTTATATATGCTCTTAAATTAGTTATTTTCAATTATAAGTATTAAGAAATTGAATAAGTTCATTTTCTTGATCTGAAGTATTATCTCTTAAATTAAGAAGTTTTTGCAGATTTTCTTTTCTAAAAGCAGTCAGATTGTGATTTTTTGCCAATTTCTTCAGATATTCAATAAATTTATCATCAAATATTAATCTAATTTCATCTGTTACTCGAAAATACTCACTAACAGCTTCTTCTTCGGAAAGTTTTATCTCCAGCATCATAGCCTCTGCGTAGAGAGCATAATTAGTTCGTTCACTACTATCACTTCTTATAGCCATGATTGCTTGTTTTAACTCTTTTATCTCTTCTGAAGTTTCTGAAGCACTTAGAAAAAATTCCTGAAAATCTTTATCAATCTCTTTTATTGAATCTGCATAATTCTCATAGAGGTATAAGATTAATAGAAAATGTCTTTGATGTAGCTTTTGCTCTAACTTGTCATTACTTACTTTAGGGGACACTTTCTTAGCAATTGATTCTGAAATAAGAGAATTTTTGTTGATATCTAATGATTTTGAAAATTTGTTCAACAGTGTATCTTTTAATGCTTCTGACTTGATTAATGAAAATACTTTTTTGAATTCAAAAATTATTAATCTGATATCCTCTGAAGATTCTAAATCTTTCCCCCTTTTAAGAAAGTTAAAGATAAATGTCTCAATGTCCATCGACCGATCAATTCTTTTTAAAAATTCTTTAGGTCCCTCTTTATTTATAAAAGAATCAGGGTCCTCGCCCTCTGGAAGGAACATAAACCTTGCGGTTTTATCATCTATAGAATACGAGACTGTAATTTGCAATGCCCTCCATGCTGCTTTAAGTCCAGCTTCATCTGAATCAAAGCAAAAAATTACTTTTTTCTTTAATCTAAATAATGATTGAATATGTGAGTTTGAAAATGCAGTGCCTAAAGATGCAACCCCTATATCAATCCCATTTTTTGAGAGAATATTAACGTCCATATACCCCTCTACAACAAGGAAATACTCATAACTTTTGCTTCCTCGGGCGTGATTTAGGCCGTATAGCTCCTTATTTTTTCTGAAGAATTTACTATCTTTAGAGTTTAGATACTTTGGCATAGATTCATCGATTGACCTCCCCCCAAACCCTATAAACTTTCCTTTGGCATTTTGTATCGGAAAAATTATTCTATTTCGAAAGAAGGGATATAAACCTTTGTCATTTTTAAGAAATACACCGCTATCGAGAATTGATTTTTCATTAAATCGTTTAAGTAGCTCTTTTAAAAGATTATTCTGATTCATCTCTGCATACCCAATAAAGTATTTCTTCGCTGTTTTACCGTCAATACCTCGAGAGATTAAGTATTTTGATGGTTTACTATCTTTATTTCTAGAAAAGTATTCAAAATAATGTTGTGCAACATATTTATTAATTTCATATACTTCTGAATTATCAAAAGCTTCCTTTTGACTTCCTTTTGGTAACTGTAAATTATTGATTTCAGCAAGTTTTTCTAGAGATTCAATAAAAGTCAAACCTTCATAATCCTGAAGAAAAGTAATTACGTTCCCTCCCTTGCCACACCCAAAACAATGATAGATAGATTTCTGAGGGCTTATAGTAAATGAGGGAGTTTTTTCCTCATGAAATGGGCAGCAGCAAACATAGTTATTTCCTTTTTTGGTAAGACTTAGATATTGTCCCAATAGATTCACAATATCAGTTTCATCTACTAAGCGATCTATAAAATCTCTTGGAATTGAATTACTCATCTCTACTATTAAACCATCCTTCAAAGATTATTCTGGCAGAATATGAATCTTTTAAGTTAGCACTTATATCTTTTGGAACTAATTGAGATGACAAAGTCTCATTTGAAGTTATTACCGCAACTTTAAAACTTTCTTCTATATTCTGAATAAAATCTTTAACCTGAATATTAAAATTATCTTTTGGTTTTGGAGGCATCCCCACTATGCAGAGATCTGGTCTCCATTCATCAAAAATCTTTTTTAAGTTTAATAAAAGGTTTTTATCGTTACAGACTATGTGTAATAGCTGTGATGCTCCTGTCACAGTCTCACCAACACAAATACCTATTTTCTTTGTTCCAAAATCGAAACACATAACTACTTTGGCATAATCTTTCAAATATAGTCTCCTTAAATAAGATTATTCCAGAAAATCTCTCCAGGATTACACTTTGAATTATTATAAATTTCTTGAAGACATGTTGGTGAAGTTATATTTAGTTCACTAATATAGCCACCAAGCATATCAGCACCAGCAAAATAAATATTATGCTTTCTTAAAAATGGAATTATTTGCTCGGATATATTTTTATCGGCTTGTGATACATCACAAACTTTTGAGGCAGCTCCTACAGCAAGATTTCCTCTAAAATCTTCTACACTTGGGATTCTTATTAATTTTTTTGGCAATAGGCCATAATTAATAAAAATTAATCTATTATCACCTTGTGCTGCTTCTTCAATATACTCTTGAATCATAACTTGGCTCTTACCATTCTTAGTGACATTTTCCCAAATTACATTTAGATTTTTATCTTTTTCTGAAAGATAGAAGATAGATTTGCCACCCATACCATCAAGTGGTTTCAGAACAGCTTTTTTGTGTACTTTGACAAATTTTCTTATCTCATTTAGATTCGCAGTAACAATTGTTTCTGGCGCGAAACTTGGAAAATTAAGAATAGCCAATTTCTCATTTATTTCTCTGAGGGCTTTAGGTGGGTTTATAGAATCAATACCATAAGTCTCTAAAATATTTGTAAGATATAAATATTCTTTGTTAAATGGAGGATTCAACCTATTTATAATAAAGTTGAAACTCGATAGATCTAACAAAACTGCCTTTTGAAGTGTATGCTCATACCCCGTAGAATTTTTAAAAACGACTTTTTTTGAATTTACAAAAACCTTTCCGTTTTTGACTAAAATATCAGAAGTATCAAAAGCATATGTAGCAATATCCATTTTTTGTGCCTCTTTGATTAGAAAGATTGAAGTATCTTTTTCAAGATTCATTGATTTGAAATCATTAATAATAAATACTGCTTTCATCTTTATAAATTTTGGATTGATAAGGCTACTACTGGTGCCGTCTCTGCTCTAAGTATATTTTCGCTTAATTTTACAAAACTTGCTTTGGTTTTGCGTAAAAAATTAAGCTCATCTTCAGAAAAACCATACTCTCCTCCTGAGACTATTAGATCGTATGAAAGATTAGGTAATAATTTTACTTTTGATGATTGATCAAGAACACATATCTGGCTGAATTCATTAATGGAAAGGGTAAATAAGTTCTCAATGAATAAAAGATTTGGTAAATAATTATTTTCTGACTGTAAAAATGCAGATTCAATTATTTCTATATACCTTTTACTTTTTTTCTTTTCACCTTGAAAGTTGTATTTGCTAGTAGTTTTATCTGATTGGTAACAAATTATATTATTGACTCCAACCTCAACTGTTTTTTGAAGACACAGTTCAAATTGAGTTTTTCTCATGAATGGGATTAGAACGCTTGTATTAAAGATTCTTGGGAAGCTTTGAATATTTTTTATCTTTAACTTTGTTTCATCTTCAAAAATGCATTGCGCTCTTCGGCCCTTACCGTCAAATGCTAAAAAAATTTCCCCATCTTTTATTTTTAGTACTTTTTTTAAATAATGTGTTTGACTATTGGTTAAAAAATGATCAATATTTTCTTCTAGTTTATTTTTGAGGAGTATAGATGCTGTTTTCACTTTAGGCAGAATTATAACATTTGATGTCTACAAAATTTAATACAAATAAAAGAAGTTTGAGGGGTGAAGTTAAAAGAGCTATCAAACGATATTATAGAAACCTGGATGGGCAACTTCCAATTGAACTTTATAATCTAACCCTAAGCCAAATTGAGCCTCCTCTTCTTGAGGTTGTCTTGAAAAAGTGCAGAGGCAACCAATCAGAAGCAAGTAAAATTTTAGGTTTAAATAGGGGCACCCTAAGGAAAAAACTACAGAAATATGGGCTGCTTTGATGATTAGAATTAAAACAGCCTTAATAAGTGTTTATGACAAGACTGGAGTTCTTGAGCTTGCTCAAAGATTGAAGGAAAAAAAAATAGAGATAATCTCATCAGGCGGAACCTCAAAATATCTTAAGCAAAATAATATTGAGGTTACTGAAATTTCAGAGTACACAGGTTTTTCAGAGGCCTTTAATGGTCGTGTAAAAACTTTACATCCAAAAATTCATGCTGGCATTTTAGCTAGAGGTAATAAGGACGAGAAGGAACTAAAAAATTTAGGAGCAAAAAAAATAGATTTAGTTGTAGTTAATTTATATCCCTTTAGTGAAGAAGTGGCAAAGGGTTCTTCAGATCACGATATTATTGAGAAAATTGATATTGGTGGCCCCGCAATGATACGAGCAGCTGCTAAGAACTTTGAGCACACAGTTGTTATTGCAGAACCAGATAGATATTTGGATATAAATCTTGATGGAATAAGTGCTGAAGAATCAAAAAAGCTTGCTGGCAGAGCTTTTACACTTACTGGATACTATGATGAAAATGTTTCTGATTGGTTTGGCCCACAGGAAGAGTATGATTCAGAAAGAATTGACTTAAGGTACGGAGAGAATCCTCATCAAATAGCATCTATAGAAATTTCAAAAAATACTTTAATAGATTTTAAAAGCCCATTACAGGGAAAACAAATCTCATATAATAACGGATTAGATGCAATATCTGCATGGAGTTGTGTGAATGAATTTAATCGGCCAGCAGTTTGTATCGTTAAACATACAAATCCCTGTGGAGTCGCAGAAGATAGTAATTTGAGCAGTGCTTATAAAAGAGCTTTTTCAACTGATCCTACGTCAGCATTTGGCGGTGTAATTGCACTTAACGATATGGTTGATGAGGACCTTGCCAAAGAAATGATGGATAATCAGTTTATAGAGGTTCTGGTTGCACCAAACTACAGTGATGGGGCATTGAAAGCATTATCAAATAAACCAAATATTAGAGCTTTAATTGGAAAAAAGGGAGTTAAAAGTCCAAGCGAATCTAAAAGTATTTCTGGCGTTTTCTTTCACCAAACATCTGATGAAGTGAGTTTTTCTGAGATGAAATATGATACAAAAACTAAAGCTGTCCCTTCAAGCAAGGAACTTGAGGATTTAATTTTTGCAATGAAAGTTGCGAAGCATGTTAAATCCAATGCAATTATAATTGCTAAAGACAAAATGACCTTAGGGATAGGCGCAGGCCAGATGAGCAGAGTTGTCAGCACAAAAATTGCTTTCATGAAAGCAGAAGAAGAAGGTTTAAATATCAAAAATTGCGTTCTTGCTTCTGATGCTTTTTTTCCATTTAGGGACAATATTGATGTGGCAGCAGCCAAGGGTGTTAAACACATAATTCAACCTGGTGGCTCTATCAAAGATGATGAGGTAATTGCTGCTGCTGATGAATATCAAATTTCCATGACATTAACAGGTTTTAGACATTTTAAACATTAAATGAAAGTATTGGTGATTGGACAAGGAGGACGCGAACATGCAATTGCGTGGAAGCTGTCTCAATCCAATAAAGTTAAGGATATATTTATTGCTCCCGGGAATGGTGGAACTGCACTAGAAAACAAGTGTACTAATTTAGATATTGATATAGATGACTTTAAAAGCCTTAAAGAGCATGTAGAAAAAAGAAAAATTGATTTAATTATTGTTGGTCCAGAGGACCCACTTGTAAATGGCATAAGCGATTATTTTAAAAACACAAATATAAAAGTTTTTGGGCCTGACAAAGAA
>TARA_B100001057_G_scaffold145145_1_pt1 | contig 15826 bp, 11 predicted proteins | sample TARA_B100001057 | Tara Oceans TARA_B100001057 (sample SAMEA2621839) | marine metagenome | biome: marine biome (ENVO:00000447); feature: surface water layer (ENVO:00002042); material: "saline water (ENVO:00002010), including plankton (ENVO:xxxxxxxx)" | depth 5 m
GGCAACCGTGAAAGCTCTTGCCGAGGGCGGATGGTCGATCTCGACCCAAGGCGATGATCCGTTCGTCATGACCACGGGGTTTGCGGAGGCCCATCAACCGGACACACCATACGTTCTGGCCTTCGAATATCAGGCTCCCCCCCAATCGACTCCGCTTGTTGTTTACTTCCTCTCCGAATCAGGCGTTCGGAATCAAACCCTGGACACTTCTCCTACGAATGGATGGAGGTGGCACCTGCACGATTTCACAGTCGGTGGGCAAGGATTGGAAGAGCGATTGAAGTGGGTGCGGATCGACTTCGGCACCGACCCCGATCTGACCTATCGCATTCGGAATTGTCGGCTGATACCGGCAACCCGTGAATTACGCCAGCGTGTCAAACTGGGCCAAAACTTCGATCAACTTTCCCGCTTCGGCATTAATCTGGAAAAGGTCAAACCGCAGCAGGCTGCAATCGAGACTGTAAGAAAAAGAGACAAACACGGGATCGTGGTAACGCTCAGCGCTTACCGCCATCTGGATCTCGATGCCGAAACCAAACGGCTGGCCAACGAGCCTTCCGCCAGTCCTCCCGTTCCCTTGGGTCCTCGGATCGTAGCCGGTGAAGGCGAGCACACGGACAACCATACCATAGTTCGAATTCTTTCGCCCTATCAGGTATGCGAAACTCAATTTCTCGCCTACCCTCCCGAGATCCGAGGAGGCGTCGGCGTGGAGACGGGAGTCGATGGAAAAGGAGAGACTTTCATCCTCTCCTACCCTCTTATTTCCGCACGGGCTCGCGAAATACGCCTGTTTTCCCCAAGCGGTGGATCCAGAGGGGCCATCGAGGGTCCGAAGGAATTAGTGCCGCCCTACGTTGTCTCCGTGGGCGACTATCGCCCCGAACTGAAAGGAGAAGAGATTGCCATCACCTCACGGTATGCATCGACCTCCAAGCCTTCGGTCTACCTTTTATCGCTTACCGGCAAAGTGTTGAAAGTCTTTCAGGTTCCAGGCAAAAACAAGGAAAACTACCAACGCGAATTCAAGCTTTTCACCAAGACAGGCGGGAAGGTGGATCAGCTTTTCGTACAAAACCTCACGGCCAAGCGGGCTTTCAGGCTCCTGCCCAAAGAAGACGCGACTACGGTAGACTTTCATGCCTCAGCCATCGGGTCACGTCTGTTCGATACCGCCTATTCCGACCGTGACTTCAACCTCGGAGGACCGCAACGCTTGGTATCCACCTTGTATCCATGGAAGAAGGGAAATTTGCAACCCGCTCTCGATGCCGGACGGATGGAAAACGTTTTCTGGTTTGATCCTCAGGAAGTCCACAACGATAGCTGGGCCACTTGGGGTGAATTCAAAGACGGTCGTTACGTAAAAAACAGCCTCTACAACTTTCTCGGTGCCGCTCAGTACTGGTCTCCACTCGTTCAGGCAGGAAAGATAGAAGACCGAAGTTACGAGGAATGGATTGAGGGAATCGACTGGAACCGTAGGGCCTTCGGAGGTAAACACCGCAAATCGACTGATGACTATGCAAAAGGAAGTCCAACCGTTTGGAATGCCTGCTTCACTCATCGTTGGAGCATTGGCCCGTCCAAAGCCCTGACTCAACAACTTGATCCGGCGACCTCCCTCCCCCTCTATCTGCTTTTGGACCGCAAGAACGAACCCACCGGCGGCGGTTATTTCAAAAAGCGACTCTTCGACTACGGCACGCAGAACTTCGAACAGGAATCAATCGATCGATATTACACCTACGGGCAACGCGCCCTCTACCGAAAGCTTGCCCCTCACTATCGAGCGCAACCGGAAATGACCGTAGCCGTAGAACCGAATCACGAGAACGAGATCGTTTCGGGACGCAATTCAGTTGGCGATTACAACCCGAAGAGCTTGGAGGGTTTCTACAAATATCTCCTTACGCTTTACGAGGATCTCGACACGATCAACGAGAAAATGGGAACAAGTTTTGACAAAGAATTCTTCGATGCTCCCCGAGGATTGTTGCGAGGGGATTGGGATCGCTACGATATGGACAACCGCTATTTCCGCGAATGGGTCGAATACAATCGGATCCAAATTTACCGGCGAGTGGGTTCCAGTTATCGGGAAGCCCTTCTCGCGGGGTTTCCGCCCGAACTAATCAAGAGCCATCAGATCCCCAGCTCTTACGTCTTTGGGTCGATCGTGGGAATATCCGAACGCGATATCCGAATCTCCCCTATTGACTGGCTACTCACGACGGGTGCGGGCTTTGGGTTCTCCCGCTACGGAACCTATTACGACCGCAAATACAACATAGGCCAGGGAGCGCATAGTTCAGGGTATGACGGCATGCTGGTCGGCGAGTATGCCTCTCTCAATCCCAGCGAAGAAAAAGCTCTCGACCAGTTGCTCTATCTCCGGGACCGAGGCGTTTCGGCTCTTCACGTCATGTGGTGGCCCGAGGATCTGGACAAAGGCTTCAATGCCGCTCAAGCGGCTGCTTTGCGTCGAATGATCGCCGAACATGACGAACCAAAACCCGGACTCGCTGGAGGTATCTCTCAGGTCAGGGCTTGGCGGGGAGGAAAAGAACCCTTCGAAATCGCCAGTCTCGGAACCGGCCCTGAACACACCGGGTTGCTCAAAAGCCTGCGTCAGAACGGATCCTTCGAAGGTTCCGTCTACGTTGTTCCCTTTCACGCCCACGTTGCAATCGAGACCTTGAGTTCAAAACCCTCCTTGGCGATTGGCCCCAAACCCGTACAATTGGCGATGGCTCAAGAATTGCTCCAAGGAGCGGTTCTTGAAACGACCTTTCGGATGGGAAAAGGGCAAAACCCGGGTTCGCTTTCACTGAATCTGCTCCACGACGGGGTGGTCTTGAAGGATGCGGAAGTCTTGCTCGATCAACTCCGAGAAGGACAAGAAGTTCGCGTAATCCACAAAGTCCCTCTCATCCTGAACAAGCTTGCTCTTGAGATCTCGGCAATTTCGGGAGAAAGCAAGATCGAAGAACTGAAAGTGATTCGACACCAAGATAAGGCGATCAACCTGACGCGCGGGATCATGGAAGGTCGACGGCACCAAGGCGGAGTGACCTTCGCTCTCTTGCCTGACTCTCCTTGAGATCCAAGGGAAGGAAGTCTTCCTAGAGAGACTTCACCTTGATGTTTTTTACCAGAACGATGCTTCCGGGGTCATGGGCTTGAAGTCCGATGGTTCCTTTTGAAAGTTTCCTCTTTCCTTTTACTTCTTTGCCTTCCTCGTAAACCACTACGGTTTTGCCGTCCACTTTGGTTTCGACGCGGTTGCCCTTCACGATGATTTCATAATGAAACCATTCGTTGTCCTTGGCCGGAGCCTTTAAATTCTTCTTTACGATGTACACGCTCCCCGTTTTCACCGGATCTTTTTGGGTCTGATTGATCTGAGCCTCATGTCCGACCGGCCATCCCTTGTCCTGGTATTGGGTATGGAAAAAGATTCCACCATTGGACCCCGGCTTGGTCATCACTTCGGCCTTGAAATGAAAATCCTTCATGTCCTTGCCCTTGCCCGTGTAGTAGACCATGGAGGGCTTGCCATGGCATTTGATCGAACCGTCTTTGACGGAAATGCTTTCCGGGTTCCATTTGTCGATTTTCCAATCGGTCAGGTCCTTGCCGTTGAACAAAAGTTTCCAACCATCCGCGTTTTCGGATTTGGACAAAGCATTATCGCCAGCCGTCAGAACGGTGGCAAAAGAGAAAAGGGCGAGAAGAACAGTAGGGACTAATTTTTTCATCCGAAACGGATATTCCAACTATCAAAGAAAAGCAACCGCCCTCTTGGGGATTCCTCATTTTTCAATGAGGAAGGGTATTTTCGAAATTCTATTCTCTTTGAACGACCCAAGTAATTGTTTTTCCTTGAATTGATGTTTTTAGGAAACAATTCTGTTCCTCAGGTCATTACTATCTGAAAGCCAAAAATCCGCCTAGTTAAACTTTGTCATGAAAAGAGCACTCCTGTTCGCCTTATCCCTTATCCCGGCATTCTGCTTTGCTGAAAAGCAAGCCGAACTGTCCGAAGAAACCCAAAAGCAACTCGCGGACTTGGTTGCGACAAACGATTATGTCGCGGTCGTTGAAATCAACAAAGGTTCGTTCACCGGGGCATGCATGGTGCACGACAAAGTCAAGGTCGTGGCGTATCTCAAGGGGAAGCTAGGCACCACCGCTCTTTTCTCTTCGGTCAACGCAGACAAAAACGCTTTACCTCCGGCCATAAAACCACCAAAGAACCCGCTGCCGATTCTTACATCCGGAACCTATGTTGTTGTGGTTGAAGCTCACGAGATCATCCATTCATTTCCGGGTATCAAGGTTCCTTTCTTGGGAAGGATCGGAAAACCCAAGCCTTCCTTCAATTATTTCATCCAGCATAATGAAAAGTCCCATTGTGCTTGGGCCGTGGATTCGATGGAAGCGAATTACCTTCGCGAACTATTAAGGGAAAGACCCAAGACGGAATAGTAGGTATGGATTTATCCATTTCCCTTCGTCAATGAATCATTGCCGGCAGTCGAGTTAGGTCTTGATCAGAAAATTTTTGGAAACAAATTCTAACTCTGATTCATTACCTAATGGTAAATAATCAGAAAAAAGAAAATGAAGGACCAACTCCCACCGAAGAGGTTCAGTTGCTCTTTGTGCGTAATGAGAATGCCATTCGGGCATTCATTCGGGCGTTACAGCCTTCGTTGTCGGATGCCGACGACGTTCTGAAGGAGACCTTTCTGACGGTTACGCGAAAAACATCTAGTTTTGAAATCGGAACGAATTTTTCAAAGAACCGATCAAATTCGACGGCTACTACTTCAAGCCTTCCGGCAAACCGGGATTAGGGTACGAATACGATGAGAAATTCGTCGTGAGCCGGGAAAAGTTGGCGTAGGCAGAAGTATGGTACGAATACTTTGGTGAAACCATATCTTCCGTTCACGATCTTAAGCCTGATGTTCTTAGGTTGTGCCGGAAGCCCCACAACCGTCATCAGTCCTTATTCATGGGATGATCCATGCTGGAAGACTAAAAACTATCAAAATAGAACCCCGAATAGTGTAATGGTCACCGAAGGAGATCTAGTAAAAGACTACAAAGAAGTGGCTAGGATTTATACCGAAGGACGACCCAAGAATAAGGAGGAAGCCTTCAGTCTAATGAGAAGTAGGCTCGCCGAATTCGGAGCCGATGCCGTGATAAAAGTCCGGAAAAAGAAAAATAAGAATTTCGAAGGGATCGTTGTCCTTTTCGAATAGAGTTACTTCTTGGTTTTCTTCTTAATTGGTTTGTTCGGGGCTTCTTCCTTGGGCAACCACTTTTTGAACCGGCTCAGGTCTGAAACTGCGGCCAGGTTCTTCCATTCGTAGGGATCCTTTTTGTGGTCATAGTATTCCTCGGATCCGTCGGCATATCGAATGTACCTTTCGGTTGCCGTCCGCACGGAATGATTTCCTTTACCGTGGGTGGTGATTGCGGGATGTTTCCATTTAGATTTCGGGTTTCGTAAGAGAGCAGAGATGTCGTGACCGCTCACATGGTCAGGTTTTTTAACTCCTGTCAGCGAACATAGAGTGGGGTAAATGCTCATGGTGTCGACGGGCTGACTGCATCTCGTTCCCGGCTTGGTAACGCCCGGAGCCACCCAAATCATCGGAATGCGGGTCGTTTCCTCCCAGAGGGCAAATTTTCTCCAATGCTGTTTTTCGCCAAGTGACCATCCGTGATCGCTCCAGAAAACGATGATGGTATTTTTCCGGTCGGGGCTTTTTTCAAAGGCATCGAGGATTCTGCCCACGTTCATGTCGGTATAGGCGCAGGTGGCGAGGTAGGATTGGATCGCGGCTTTCCAGCGCCCGCTTTTCAAAAACCTGGCATGGTCTGCCTGTGGATTGGCCATTTTAATTCCGGCCGGAGGAATGTCATCGAGATCATCTTCGATATGAGGCGGAAGTTTGATTTTATCGAGGGGGAAATCCTCGTAATATTTGCGGGGAGCCACAAAGGCCAAGTGGGGTTTGTAGAGCCCGCAGGCAATGAAGTAGGGCTTTTTACGCTTCTTGGAAAGTCGTTCAACGCAGTAATCAACCGAATGCCAGTCCACAATGTCTTCATCCTTCAAATTCGGGAAGGTTTTCTCAACGTGGTAACCGTCGTACTTGTCGACTCCCCGACCGTTACCGGATAACTTAGCTTTGTCCATGTAATCACTCCACTCCTCTTCCAAAACATCCATTTGGTGGTAAATCTTACCGGCCCCGGAAACATAGTATCCGGCTTGTAAAAACTGGGCGGACAACCCCTCCCCGGGCTTTTGATATTTCCGCCAGGCGTGTCCGTTTTTGTAGCATCCGCTTACCCATGGACGCCGGCCACTCATGAGAGCGCAACGCGAAGGTTCGCAGGCAGGTACTGCCGTGTGCGCGTTGGTAAAGGTTGTGCCCATGGCAGCCAAACGATCGATGTTCGGAGTCTTGGCCTGCGGGTTGCGCCCCAAGTGACTGACCCAGTGGTTCAGGTCATCGACTGCAATAAAGAGGATATTGGGACGATCGTCGGCAGAGACGATGGAGGTGGTTAAGATGGCAAAAAAGAGCGTCAGGAAGTTTCGTTTCATAGTGAATGTTTTTATGTATGTAATGTCCCTCAAATATAATTGTTACTTAAGTTCCTTAGATAAATAAACAAATATCCACCTTTAAAGCGTCAACTCGTATGACCGGATCAAATCAAATATCTTCTTGAGACACCCTTTTCGAACTGAAGAAGAGCCTCGCCGAAGAGAAAGAAAGGCAAACAGACGTTGCGAAGCCCCTATCGGATTCCCTATTGATCTTTCCTACGATTTGCCAAAAGAATCGTCACCCCCAAGGATTCCCACAACTTCCAATCCTATCTAATGAAAACTTTTCTTATCATCTTCATGGCTTGCTTTGCGGCGCATCCAAATTCCTTGTTTGGAAAAGTTTCCTTCGCTTTTGAAAAAAGGAACTCCGCTTCGGAAATTCAGATCGAGCGAAACGGTGAGAGACTAAGTATGGCTTGGGAGCTCAAAAAAAACAAGCGGGCCAAGATCACTTTCGGGCTACGGTCTTCCGATGCTCTCATCGAGTCCCTTCGGTTCGAGTCCGGAAAAGCAAGCAAGACGATCTTACAAAGAGCCAACCCCGATTTCCAACTCTTCATCGGCGAACGCAACCTTGCAAAGAACAAATGGACGGTCTTCTTTGACAACCCGGATACCCGCCCCTACTCAAGTGGGAGGCTAAAGCTAGACCTAAAAGACATAACAATCGATCAGCTCAAAAAACGGGCAACGGTCAAGTTCGGCAATCTCTCATTCGAAGATTTTTCGGGTCAGCTTTGGCTCACCGTTTATGCCGGGTCTCCCTTGGTTCACTTGGAAGCGGTCATCAAAACCGAAAAGCAGGCCCGGGCTATCGTGTATGCAGCCGGCCTTTCCTTACCCGAAGAATCCGTCCAATCCATTCGGTATCATCGGGCGGGGAAGAGTCTCGAATCCATTGATAAATCGGACTTGGCTTCTTATCGCGAATGGAAACACGTTGAACTCAACCGCAACGATGGAATTGGCAGGTCCAAGTTCAAGCAGAAAACCTCGCCCCTTTATGGAGGCAAGGACGCCGGTTTCCTGAAGGCAAAGTACCGGGCGGTCGGAGTCGAGCTCGAGGGTGGCTCGCTCACCGTATTCCCCTCCCCTCACAAGTTTCTCTATCCGCTTGATTTCGCCGAGAACTTCGGTGGGAATTACGCGTGGCGAAAAAAGGGAATAATCGAGACCGGTATTCGACAGCCACCGCTTGGAGACGGCCGCTATCGGCCTTGGGTCAATGCTCCGCCCAAAACGGCACAGCATTTGGACCTGTTCTTTTTGGTTTCCGATGACGGACCTTATGCATCGCTGGCTGAAGTCAAAAATTTCACCAACGATGACCGCTTCCCGGAGCTGAATGGTTACAAGCGCTTCTCCTCGCACTATCACTTTTGGCATACCCGCTCCTTGATCAAGGAACAAAAGCGCCTTGGTACCGACGAGATTCCCGAGCCATTCAAGGCGCCTCCCTTCGTTGCCAAAATCAAGGAAGCGGGCATCGACGTGATTCACTTGGCGGAATTCCACGGCGGACCAAGAACAGGTGAATCCCGTCTCACGGAATTACAAAAACTGCATGAGGAATGCAAAAGGTTATCGGACGGTAAACTCCTCGTGCTTCCGGGCGAGGAGCCCAACTGTCATCTGGGTGGTCATTGGATTTCGTTTTTCCCCCGCCCGGTCCATTGGATATTCGGTGAAAAGGAAATCCGCCTTGCGGAGAAATCCCTTGGCCTCAAAACCGCTGGCAAACGTTTCGTCCACCGGGATGCCAAACTGGGAGCGGTTTATTTCATTCATTCTGCCGCTGACGTGCTCAAGCTCATGGAGGCCGAAGACGGATTGATGTGGACCGCACATCCCCGCATCAAGTCTTCGACGGGTTATCCGGACAAATACAAGGGCGAGGCTTTTTATCAATCGCCACACTACTTGGGAGCGGCTTGGAAAGCGATGCCGGCCGATTACTCGAGGGATCGTCTAGGTGAACGCGTCCTCGATCTGCTCGACGACATGAACGACTGGGGACAGCCAAAAATGATTTTGGGGGAAGCGGATCTGTTCGAACTGAACAAGGAATCCGAATTATACGGGCACCTCAACGTAAACTACCTTAAGATGGATAAGCTCCCCCGGTTCGAAGAAGGATGGGATGAGGTTCTGGAGACTTTGCGGAAAGGAAGATACTTTACCAGCACGGGCGAAGTGCTGATCCCTTCGCTGCGGATCAATGGAAAGGAGTTTGCCAAGCAAGCGACTCCTGACGAGGGAGGAAAGATCAACCTCGAGGTCGAACTTCGTTGGACCTTCCCACTAAGCTTTGCGGAAATCATCGGAAGCGATGGTAAGAAAACCTACCGAGAACGGATCGAGCTTTCGGAAACGAGCGACTTTGGGACGCGAACGGTTCGCCATGCCTACTCTCCCAAGAAAGACTTAAAATGGTTTCGTTTTGAGGTTTGGGACGTCGCGGAGAACGGAGCCTTCACCCAGCCTGTGTATTTGAACCGACCTTAACCTCCTTCCCTGTTTATGAAACTGACGCTTCGATTATTCCTTCCCTCGCTCCTTTTTGCCGCAACTTGTTTGGGAGCTGTTGGAAAGCCCAACCTGGTGGTCTTCATCTCCGATGACCTAGGTCGACTGGATACCTCCATTCATGGATCTAAGGACGTACGCACGCCCACCATGGATCTGCTTGCCGCAAGCGGCATGACCTTCGACGATGCCTACGTCGCTTCGCCATCCTGTTGCCCGAGCCGCTTCTCCTTGCTTACCGGCTTGATGCCTGCTCGACACGGTGCTCACCCCAACCATAGCCAGGTCAAACCGGGGACAAAGTTTCTAATGCCCATACTCAAGAACATGGGGTATCACGTCGCTTCCTTCGGCAAGGTGGCACATGGCAACAGGGACTTCGAAGGCATGGACTTCAACAACCCCAAACGGACCGGCATGTCCGTGGAGGTGGAAAAGTACTTCGGTAAGACGAAGATCGAGGGTCCCGTCTGCCTGTTGGTCGGGGATCGCCGGCCGCACGTCGAATGGACCAAGGAAATGAACTACGATCCCAAAAAAGTCACCTTGCCTCCCTTCTTCATCGATACCAAAGAGACTCGCGAGCACTGGGCCCGTTACCTAACCGATATTGAAGGCATGGACGAGGAAATGGGCCGGGTACTGAAATTCGCAAAGAAGAAGTTCGGAGATAATTTCATCTTTTTGTTCACCAGCGATCACGGTGGACAGTGGCCCTTCGGCAAATGGAACCTCTATGATTACGGTACGCGTGTCCCTTTGCAGGTCTACTGGCCCTCCAAGATCAAGGCGGGCCTCCGGACCAATGCCATGGTCAGCTGGGTGGATATTCTCCCAACCCTAATCGACTTGGCTGGCGGAAAGCTTCCGAAGGGCATCGATGGTCAATCCTTCGCCCCGGTTCTCCTTGGAAAAAAGAAAGTTCATCGTGAAAAGATCTTCACTACCAACACGGGCGACAAGGAGATGAACGTCTTTCCCATCCGGAGCGTCCGTATTGGCAAGTACAAGTATATCCATAACCTAACCCCCGATGCCTATCACACCAACCATTCTGACCGCCTGCGCTCGGACGGACGGGGAGCCTACTGGCACTCCTGGTATGCGGCCGCCAAGACCGACCCCAAGGCCGCCGCCATCGTGAAGAGCTACCATACCCGGCCCGAGTTCGAACTCTTCGACTTGGAAAAGGATCCAAATGAACTCAAAAACCTGGCCGGCCACCCCAAGCACAAGGCCAAGCTGGCCGAACTAAAAACCGAGCTCAAGAAATGGACAACAGCCCAAGGGGACGACCTCAAACCTCACCAAGCCCCCTACCCGACTTCCGCACCGATCCCCGAGATCAACCGTCAGCCCAAGAAAAAGAAAGCGAAGCCACAGTCAAAGTGAGAGGCCGCCGAGGCCCCGTCACTTTACGATGGCACGGGGAATCTGACCATGCCTGCGTGCCCGCATTTCCGCAAGGAGAACCCGGTTGATCAATAGACCCCGCTCGTGAGCCCCTTCAGCCAGTGCTCGAAGCACCTTATCTTTCAACACAGCATTGAATTCCGCGAACATCAGCAACGGGTGTATGCGAACCCCTCCGATTCCGTCTGCGGGGTCTACGTTCGGATGCTTGGAGGCCCGGGGAAGCGGACGCCATTGGTTGTATTTAGGTAGAACCATCTCGTTGAAAGTACGGGCTAGATCACCCATCCGTTTGGGAGTCATTATATGCCCATAACGACCTGACTCGTAATGCATGTAGAACGACTTCATCGTGAAATTCATGTGGGCGCGGTCTTCACCACGCACCTGACCTTTTCCGCGCGGCGTGTTCGTTTCGTAATCCTTGGCCATCGGGTTCACGCAGTTGGGCTGGTATCCCCACGCGCGGTACCACTTGTCCGGCTCCTTCAAGTACTGTCCGTCATGGCCGGGCGCATAGAACTGAAAGGTATTGAACCAACTCTTGAGGATCTTCTCGGCGCAGGCATCGATCGCACGGGCTGAGTCTGCGTCGCCAAAGGTCTCGGCCGCCCGGGCCGCAAATCCGGCACAGGAAGTCGCAGCCACGAAACGATTGATCCCCGCACGCCGTTCTTTCGGCTTGGGCTTGGGGTTCGCCTGCAGGAAGACCGTCATGGCTTCCTCGTCTTTGACCGATCTGCGAGCCTGCTCCCAGACTTCCCGATCGGCCAGATAGCGATCGTTGTCTTTATGGAACGCAGTGTAATTGTGCCAGATGAATTCGGTCTGAAAATTGAACAGCTTATGGTCCTTGTAGTCTGCGTAGTTGAGGGCCAGTTCTCGGACGTAACGTTCGGCCCGCTGACGATAGGTCGCCCCGAGCCTGCAGGGATCGCCATCGGGAACGATCTCGTCCCATATCTCGGGATGCAGGGAGACGCAGTAGGCTGCTAGGGAGGGCATGATCATGCGCGCATTGGCCGCATCGCTGGTGTGCGAAATCTCATTACGAACGTACTCATGCCGCTCATTGAAGTACTTGCCGCCTTGATCCGCCTCCGATTGGAAGCCTCCCTCGGGGAATACGCAGAAGTCATGCAGGTTCAGGTAGCGTTGGTACGATCCGCCGAACCGGACGCCATACTTGGTTCCGTTCGCCTCGAAGCCGTTGCGCATAAGGATGGCAGGGTCCGCAATGCGGAGCAGATGATCCAGAACCTCTTTGCGACGGGTGATCAGGAAAATCCTGGCCGGTATGGCCCAATCCGGCAGGGAGAAAATGGGGTCCGCCCGGGTGCCGAAGCCATGGGCGTTGTAGCCGGCGACGTAGCCCGCCAGCGCTTCGCTCTCGGTATCAGACAGGGGCTTGCTCAGGTCATTCGACAAAGCATCGGCCAAGGCCTTCGGATCTTTGCTTCGCGTACCGGGAAACCCGGGCGTATTGGGGCGACCATGAGGATGGCGGGGCGCGGGAACAAAAGCTCTTAGCTCAGCCAGGTCAGCCGCCTCTAGCCTGCCTTTGCGAAACTGGCTGATCAACGATTTCCCTCGGGCAAAAAGGCTAAGCTTCGAAGCCGTTCCCAATCTGCCGATGACATAGCTTCCCTTGCGCCCGCAGGCAAACCATTCGATACGATCGTCGGTTCGCGCTATGAGGATCGTTTCGGGTCCGAGATCCTTTGATACCCGGGCTGTGTACATCATGTAATCGGGGGTACGGAAGGGATTCATGCCGCTCCCGTCGTCGCGCTTTTTGTTGCGGTTTCCATGGCGCCCCAAAACGAACAACTGGCCATCCACGGCAAAACCTGCATACGCCCTTGGATCAATGATGCTAAGGGTCAGAGCCGCCGCATCTCCATCTGCCAACGTCAACCCTTCGAGATCGTAGAGAGTATAGCCGGCATTGTCCTTGGGGATGAATTGAGCCAGTGCAGGAAACGCAGCCCCACTGTTTTCCAGCAAGCCCGCCACGGGCACCGATTTGAGATAACGGAAATCCTCATAACCTCGAATGATGAAACGATGTTTTCCCTCGGTATCCAAGGTGTCTACCAGCGGTAGATGGCGTGCGATCGCCTCCGCGCCAGTTCGACGGATTGGTGAAATTTGAATGGCTGCATTGTCCAAAACGTTCCGCCCCCGGTAGCGTGCAGTTAGACCAATTCGTTTTCCGATCTGGGGATGACCTTTCTCGACGGTGAAGGTAAAGGTCTGTCGAAACAGTTCGTCGCTGCGGGCCGTGTACCGGGCAGTGCCCAGGGGCAACCGCCGATCCTTGTCGATTGCATACACGTCGAGGTAGTACATGGCTTCCCCGCCGTTGCGACTAAGGGCAATGAGGGAAACCTGGTACTGCTTGCCCGCTTCAATCGTAACCGTGCTTTCCGTGGTTGCATGAATGTATCCATCACTGCTGACCTGCAGCAGGTGTTGGTTGTGCAATCGATCCAACAGGGGAGCGACCGGATGACCCTCCCAACCGCCGGAGTTGCGAAAGTGCCTGGACTGTCCGAGTTCTTCGAATACCGGCCCGGATGGAATCACCTGGGCTCGGGCATCCTTGCGCCCTCCAATGGTCCACCCGTCGAAATTTCCGGATTCAAAACCAGGGTTGGGGAAAGGTTCAGCCAAAATGGCAGTGATGGAAAATAACCATCCCAATAAACAACTTGTACTCAAACCCTTCATTCAAAGCTTATAGAGCCACAAGACTTTTTAATCGTAAAGAAAGATGCTCCTATTCGGCTAACTTGCCTATCAAAGGAGCAGATACGCAAAGACAAGAATGGACTGGCGCAGTTGGGCAGGTAGTCAAGGTGGTTGGTATCAAAAGCCAGTCAGATTGAGCCGGATCGAACCACCGATCTTCAGAGATCGAAACCTAAGGTTTCCGGGCTGGCTTGCGCCCAGTTATGGGTTATTTCTTAAGCTTCTTAAGCTCCACCTTGCGGAATTCCACAGGGTGGCTTTCCGACTGAAGAGAGATGGTGCCTCCTTCGAGAAGCGTACCATCGTCGAGTTGCGGCTTTGTATATTCCATGACCGTTTCACCATTGACGACGTGCTTGATCGACTTGCTTCCCCGCACCTCGATCTCAACCGTAACCCACTGGTCGCCGTGGTAAGTCTTGCTCTTGCTGCTTAGGCAGTGGCGCTTGAGCAATTTTTTGTTCATCACGACGTCCGTACCCGGTGTGCATAGGTTGGCCGTGGTTCGCTTGCCCTCCCCTTTTCCGCCCAAAAGCTGAACTTCAATGGAGTCGGGAAAGTCCTGCCCCTTGTCCATGCTCTCGGGTGTTTGGCCGTGAATCATGACACCGCTGTTTCGGAAAGCCCATCCGGGGCCACCGGCTACCTGATCGCCAAGGAAACGATACTCGACCCGGATGACGTAGTGGGAGAAAGGTGTTTTGTAAAAGATATGGCCAAAGGTTTCGTCGAATTTCTCGTACTTGTCGTAGGATACCCGGATCGCCCCGTCCTTCACGGAAAATGTATCGTTGTGGTTGATCCCCGCCTCATGACCGCGGATCTTGATGGTCCAGTCGGACAAATCCTTGCCATTGAAAAGTTGGATCCATTCACCATCTTTCTTGGCCGCATGACCGAAGGATACGAGAAGGAGAAGACTGGCGACAGCTGAGCCGCATTTTGCAATATGGTTCGTAATCATAAGTAAAACTTTAGGTATGACTCCCTCTTCAGCAACAACTGCAACCGCCACCGCTGGGTTTGGATTTGGGCATATTGGAGAGCGTGGACTCATCGTTTTGTGGCTCCTCGCGTGAAATGAGTCGGCGAACGGGAGCGAAGGGTGGAGTTTCGCCCATTCGATGCTTGGCCAAAGAGCACAATTCGCCCCATGTGGTTAAAGTCTCTTTGATACTGTGGCTAACGGTAAGCGTTTCTCCGTTCGCATCGCAATGGTAGTCGTAAGTGATCATAAATGTGTATTGATTAATAAGTAAAAATTCTGAGAACAATTTGATTTAACAAAATTTGCATATGCTTTGACTAGCTAAAAGTGCATCAGAAGCAAAAATTAGAGTAAGAATTTGTTTGAGGGAATCCATTGAGAGTAAGAAAATGAAAACTCATAACATTTAAAACATTATGAAATTACTTCCTCCATTCTATTGTATTCTTTTCACTCTGTTTTCTGTTTTCGGCTCTGAAAGTCCTTCCGATCCAATAAATAATTTTGAAATCGAAAAACAAAGGCGTTCAGAATTATCCCTAATTGACGACAGGGGTGCATCCAGTAAATCCGCTCCAACTGAGTTCAAACCCGAACTTTTAAAGTCAGGGAAACTGATTTCTATTGATGATGCATTATCCCTGCTTGACGACAGCAGGGCATCCAATAAATCTGCTCCAACTGAGTTCAAATCCGACCTTTTTAAGTCAGGGAAACTGATTTATTCTGATGATTTTAATGGTGCAATAAACAAAGAGTTTTGGGGGCAACCCAGGGGGAAGAAGATCAAGGATGGAATCTTGACGGTCGGTCCACTTTTTAAATCCAAGGAGGAGGCAATGAAAGCCCTTAAGCGTGATCACCACCTGGGACTAGAGCCCGTTGCCCACATTAACCAAATACCGGAGAAGTTCGTAATGAATTTACGCTATCAGTTTGCCAAGCCTGAGCTTACGCCAGGACGTCCGTCCTTTCAGATTGGTCATCATATGATCCACTTGGCGATCGTCAAGGAGGGTGGGCACCGGGTGAAACTTCTGGACGGACCTTCTTTCTTTGAGCCCGAATCTGACATGGCCCTAAATAAATGGATCGATCTGGTGGTTGAATATGAGCTCGGAAAAATCCGGGTACTGGTCAATGGACATGGCAACACCTATGAGCACGAAAAAGTGACAATCATAAATCCTAAGGCCAATGGAAAACACCGGTTCACCTTCAAAGGTGGATCCGAATGCATCATCCTTTTTGATTCTGTCCGGCTTTGGGATTGCAGGTAGAGTACATTTCTCCCCTTTTAAATAAAGGACGGGTAAATCTTTGAACTAAGAGAAAACTTTAATAATGAAAAAATACTTAGTCATAGGATTCTTCTCAGTGTTCTGCATCATGGCCTCCGCTATGGCGAAGAGACCCAATGTCATTCTGATCTACACGGACGATCATGGATACACGGACCTGGGCCTCTTCGGGATCGATAAATATGTTGATACTCCGGT
>TARA_B100001057_G_scaffold452612_1_pt1 | contig 15804 bp, 19 predicted proteins | sample TARA_B100001057 | Tara Oceans TARA_B100001057 (sample SAMEA2621839) | marine metagenome | biome: marine biome (ENVO:00000447); feature: surface water layer (ENVO:00002042); material: "saline water (ENVO:00002010), including plankton (ENVO:xxxxxxxx)" | depth 5 m
TTTCAATTTTTTCTGAACCATCTAGTGAAGAATTAATAAAATGGGGCGAATATGACAAATTTTTATTAGAAACTTATAATTATGTCCAAATGGAAAAACAGGAAGCTAAGAACTACCAAATGAATCCCTTTAAAGATTCAATCTTTATCAAAACACACATAGAACTAACCTACAGAGATATATATAAATCTGCAAAGGCTTACAAAGACTCTCTTTTTTATAAAGATCCTAATTACAAAACTTATAATAACATTAATGAGTGGGCTTTGGAAAAATTTCCAACATTTATGAAATTTAATCTAGACTACAATAAATATTTAGAATCAAATAATTTATAGTTTATTTGAAGGCTGATAATCCTGTAATTTTTCTTCCAGTTATCAAAGTATGAATTTCTTCAGTACCCTGATATGTAATCAATGTCTCAAGATTCATGATATGTCTCATTATCGGATATTCGCCAGTTATTCCCATTCCACCTAGTATAGATCTCGCTTTTTTAGCAACCATACATGCCATATCAACATTGGTTTTTTTTGCCATTGAAATTTGTTCAAATGTAGCTTCTTTTTCATCCATTAATACACCTAACCTCCACGCTAAAATTTGGGATTTTGAAATTTCAGTTAGCATATCTACTAATTTTTTTTGTATAAGCTGAAATGAACCGATTTTTTTTCCAAACTGTTCTCTTTCACTTGCATATTTTAATGCAATATCATAACAATGCATAGCAACACCAAGAGATCCCCATGTAACAGCGTACCTTCCAATATTAAGTCTATCTAAAAGATCCTTCATGTTGTTTGTTTTGTGAAGAAGATTTTCTTTTTGAACTTTCATATTATGAAAAATTAGTTCGCCAGTTTCAGATGCTCTGAAAGACCACTTTCTATCAATTTTTGCAGTACTAAAACCTTCAGTATTTCGATCTACTATGAAACAAGCTATTTCATCATTAAGTCCCTTTGCCCAGACTACAGCAATGTCACATATAGGTGCATGTCCAATCCACATTTTTGATCCATTAACTATAAAAAAGTCTTTCTCTTCTTTAAAAGTTGTCTTCATGGAAGATGGATCAGAACCATGGCTAGGTTCAGATAAACCAAAACTACCAATAAAATCTCCCTTGGCAAGAGGAATTAAATATTTTAATTTTTGATCTTCACTACCAAATCTGTATATTGTATGCATAACTAGAGACTGAACTGCACTCAATACTCTAACAGATGAGTCACCTCTTTCAAGCTCTTGCATCATTAATCCATAGGATGTAAAGTCAATCTCAGATCCACCATATTGTAGTGGAAGAAAGCCTCCAAAGCCCCCTATTTCCCCTAGGCTTTTTACTAAATGCTTAGGAAAAACACCCTCAAGTGCAGCATCTTCAATAATTGGAGAAACATTTTCTTTAACCCAACCTCTGACAGAATCTCTAATCAGAATTTGTTCCTCAGTAAAAAGTTTATCAACATCAAAATAGTCTGGAGATTTAAAATTATCATTCATTTAAATTGGTATAGTTATAATTAATAAATCTAAGTAAAAAAATTTTAGAAAAAAATATATGATAAACTTTGATATATATATCTGTACAAAAACTATTCGAATTAATTAAAATACTTGGTAAAATAAATAATTAACTATTTGAATTTAATTATAAAAAATAGATAATTATTGGTTTTGTATTTTAAATAAATAAAAATTTTTTAATTTAATTAAGAGTTAAGCCTTTTAAAATGGATCGAAAAAAAGTTAATCTAAATTTAGGAGAATATGTTTTCTGTTCTATCGAAGACATCAATAAAACTAATATTAAAAATATTGTATGTTATTTTAAAGAGTCAGAAGGATATTCAATTATAATATCAAAAGAAGAAGCAATAAAAAATAATTTACAATTCTATTTTGTTTCTGCTTGGATAACCTTAGAGATAGATTCAGCTCTTGACTCAATAGGCTTAACTTCAGCCTTTTCTAAAGAATTAGCAAAGGCTGGAATTAGCTGTAATGTTGTGGCTGCATATCATCATGATCATATTTTCGTTCCTTACATGGAAAGACTCAAAGCAATTAAAATACTTTCCAAAATGTATGAGTCCTAAAGTTATTAAAAATCTTCATTAGAAGCATAAAGAATACCTTTCTCTAAAAGTTTAATGAATCTTTGATCTTTAAATACTTCTTTTTCATGCCCAAGAGCTGTATAAAATGATCTTCCTCCATCATATTTATGATACCAAGTTATAGGATGATAGTCGGGATGCTCCCCTCCCTCATAAGAAGATTCATCAAGTTTTAGTAAAACATTTATATTGTCACTTATATAATCAAAGTTATACCACTCATCTTCAATAATCCATTCTGGGTTTAAATGTTCGGTTATTTTATGAGTATTATCAGATGTTAAAATTTTTGCATCCACAACACTAGAATGATTTCGAAAATATGCTCCAACTAAATTGCCATACCATTGCCATTCATACTCAGTATCTGAAGCAGAATGAACCCCAACATACCCTTTGCCACTTTTAATGAAGTCTTCAACTGATCTTTGTTGATGATCGTTAAGAATATCACCCGTTGTATTGAGAAATATAATTGAATTAAACTCTTTTAAATTATTAGAGGTAATTACTTTAGAATTATCAGAATGATAAACATTAAAATTATTTTTATCTCCAATTTTTTCTATTAAATCAATACCATAGTCAATTGAATCATGAACATAACCTTTGGTTTCAGTTATTACAAGCACTGAGAATAAATTTTGGTTAGAGCAGTTAAGACAATCAATATCTATATCAAATGGAAATAAAAAAAAAATATTGAACAATACAGCTGTACTCATAATTAGAAGTTATTAATAATAATTATTTTCCAAAAACTTTCTTCAATTGACCTTTTGATAGCCAAGTCCATTTGACTTCGTCAGAACCAGTTGCAGTATAAAGTATTTTGACCTGACCAGACGATAGTCTTGTAATACCAAGTTTTCCTCTATCAAGCTCTATATACCTTATCGGATCATTTTTTTTCATTTTGGAGCCCATTAAGATAGTATTATAAATATCATTTAACTCCTGATCAGTAGCTTTAAACCTGACATTAGTCATATCTTTCATTTGCGGGAATTCTAAGTTATGATATTTTAAATTATAAATACTTTCGTCATCTATGACCTGTTTAGACAGCTCAATGTATTTATATAGAGAAGAAACTTTTCCAACTGTTTCTATTGAATACCCTAATGAATTTTGATCAATTTGGGCATAAGAAAAAGTACATGCAAAAACAGCAATTAATGCAATGAATGGTTTTTTCATAAGTCAAAATTAATTATTTTTTATAAATAAGAATTTTCTTTTTTAAGTAGTTTAACAAAACACCATAAACAGGGAGAAAAAGGATAAGTCCAATAATAATTTTCAAAATAAGTTGATTTGTTGCAATTTCAAACCAATTATTCGCCATATAGATATCTACTGAATTGTAAAAAGCACTAAAAAAGAAAGAATATGTATCAATAATATTAGATACAAAAGTTGAAAGAGAAGGCGCTACCCACCAATAAGAATATTTATCTCTAAAATATTGAAAAGCATTTATATCAATAAGAATACTTAAGGCATAGGCAATAGAGCTTGCAAGGCTAATTCTCAGTGCAGTTGAAATTATATTTTGTTCATAATATAAAATCAAAAAAGAGGAAATAATTGCAAATGGAAAAGCAAAAGAAATAGTTTTAGTTGCTATTGACTTTCCAACTAGTCTTACAGTCAAATCTGTAGCTACAACAACTAATGGAAAGCTAAAAGCTGCCAATGTAAGCTTTATTCCAATAATTTCAGTAGGTATTGATACAAGGAAATTAGATATAGTTATTATTAGTATATGAAGTAAAACTAGAAACTGTAATAATTTTCTACTTTTCATCTATGTTCCACCAATTTTCCCAAGGAAAAACATACCAATAATCATGAGGTTTTGTATTAACTGTTTTTCCATAATATTCAACTTTTGATTTACTATCTGATTTATTAATCAATACAGCATAGTGTACCTCAGTTGCTAGATGTTTACTTAAATCTTTAATTACGCCAATAGTATTGCCAGAATCATTTATATCATCAATTATTAATACAGAATTAAATTGTCTAATTTTTTCTTTAATACTTATTAAATCTGGCTCTATGTTAGAGTCTCTTAATTCAATATTAATTACTTCATGAGGTTTATTGAGATAATGTGAAATATAAATACCTGGTGTACATCCTCCCCTATTAATACTAATTATTACTTCAGGATCAAATTTTGAGGCTACCAATTGTACAGAAATTTTTTTGATTGAATCAATCATTTCTTCAATTGTGTAATAAATTTTTTCCATTACTTATTCTTGTTCCTCTCGAGGTTCCATAGTCCAACTACTCCCCACAATCCTAATGCTGAGAAGCCAATCTCTAAATAATCTACTTCAAAGTATAATAGGAACCCCATAATACCAATTGCTAGAATTGCTGGGCTTGCATAAATAAGGAAAGGTTCTTTATCTTTTTTCATGTTTTCAATATAAAAAAATATACTTTAAATTAGGGGTATGAAAAAAGAATTAAATAAAAAAAGAGATGTTGTAACGGTTGTGATCGATGTTTCATTTAAAGATAATATTGAGAATGTCAAGCATTACATTAGAGAAGAACAGTGTCCTCTATTTTTTAGCTTTAACGATGAAGGCATAATCAAATTTGAATGGTTCTTAAACGAAGAGAATAATACCGGAACTCTTATTGAGGTATTTAAAAACTCAGATGTATGGGAAGAACTTGGTAATAAAGTTATTGGATCTCCAATTAACATTAGATTTAGAGAGTTATTTGAAATTGAAAAACTTACAGTTCTTGGTGATATTAATGATTCATTCAGAGAGAAGATACAACCTATGAATCCAATAATTAAAACTTATGCAGGAGGGATAAGCTAAAGATTAATAGAAATAATTTAAAAGTTTATTTAAGAAGAAATTTCTTCGCAAATTTAATGAGCCAACCAAACTTGTAATACATAATTTTCATTGTGTAGAACATATACGTCTTGGAGTATGAAAGCTTTTGGATTACTTTATTTCGGCCTACAATATAATTAATACGTCTTAACATACTCATATTGTAAAATTATAGTAATGAGCATTAAAACATTAGGTTTAATAGAAATTTAAAAAATTATTAACTTTTTAAATAAGAGAGGAATTTAATATTATATCACAATTAAGCACACCAGAAATAGGACAATTCTTCTTTGCATCCTCAGTTAATTCCTCAAATTCTTCTTTAGATACATTTGATACCTTAGCACTAAGGTTAAGTTCTATAGAAATTATTTTCCCATCTTCAAACGTTAATACTGCATCTGTATTTAGCTCCTCTGGATTATAGCCAGCCTCGTTTAATACAAAACTTAATTTCATATTAAAGCATCCTGCATGAGCTGCAGCAATGAGTTCCTCTGGATTTGTTCCAAGCTTTCCCTCATCATTCTCAAATCTTGTTTTAAAACTATAAGGCATTTTATCAAAAGCTCCACTTTGAGCAGTTAGAACACCATTTCCATCAGCACCATCTCCTTTCCAAATTGCATTTACTTTTCTTTTCATAATATTTATTTTTAATTATAATTGGCTTATTTCTTCTTCTTTCTAATAAATTGAAATATTGCAAGTTCAATGAACATTAAAGCGAGAAAAATCCAAAAGAATAGATCATTATCATCATAAAAAAAGTACAAACCAGCAAAAACTAATGCTGGTAATATAATAGCTATTTTAATCAAATTATCTTTAAATTCACCTGGGTATTCTTCTTTTTCTTCATTATCCATATTTTAAAGATAAGAAACCACTATTAATTATGAAAAAACAATTATTACTAGTATTAACAGCATTATTTTTTGTTTTTAACTCTTGTTCTAATCATAACGAGAAAATTAATGTAATGACCTATAATATAAGACTTGACACAGAAGCTGATGGTTATAACATGTGGGATAATAGAAAAGAAGGGATTGTTTCTCTAATAAAAGAGGAGGATGTTGATATTTTAGGAATTCAAGAAGGTCTTACTCATCAAATTGAGTATTTATCTAAGCAATTAAAAGATTATGATTTTATTGGTAAAGGAAGAGATGGAGGAAATAAAGGAGAATATTCTGCAATCTATTTTAAAAATGAAAAAATTATACTTAAGGAAGAAGAAACTTTTTGGCTATCAGAAACACCTGAAATTCCATCTATTGGATGGGATGCAGCCCTAAATAGGATTGTGACTCTTGGGGTTTTTGAAATAAAAAATTCAAAAAAAGAATTAATAATCTACAATACTCATTTTGATCATATTGGAAAAGTTTCTAGAGAAAAATCAGCTGGGTTAATTCTTAATCATATCAGTAAAAATAATTACCAAGAAAGACCAACAATAGTTATGGGTGATTTTAATGCAGATCAGGACGAGGCTCCAATAAGATTATTATCAGAGCAACTGGAGGATTCATTTAAAATACTCCCTTTAAAAAATCCTATTGGAACATTCAGCGGTTTTGATACAATTAGTGAACTATCGGATAGAATAGACTATATATTTACTAAGAACATAAAGATTTTAGACTATAAACATATCGACAAAAAATTACCCAGCGGGCTTTGGCCATCAGATCACTTGCCTATTCTAATAACTTATTAATATTATCTATTGTAATTTTTAATACAATTTTGTGAACAGAATCTTTAGGGTTTTGAATTTCTTTATCTAACCTTTCTAATAATTCAGCAACTGTATTATCCTTTCTCATATTTCTAATATAATAAAAAACCTAGTTGAATTAAATGAGGATTTTTAATTTTACTATATGAAAAATGAAAAAGACATATTGGACCATTTCCTTTATAATTGTCCTGTTGAGGCAAAAAATTATTTTGAAAATATTTTAAGTAGATTAGAGAGGATTGAAAAGAAAATAGATTCCATAAAATAGTAATAAATGTCAATCAGAACTTCTTGTAAATGCATGTTTTACCAGAACATCCAAAGAAGTATAATCTAGTGTTTTCTCATGTGTGGCTTCTAGGATCAGTTTTGGAGCTTTATTAGCTTTTTCTGCTTCTATCCACCTTGATACGCATAAACACCACTTATCTCCAGCCTTTAATCCTGGAAATTGATAGTGAGGTGCTGGAGTGATTAAATCATTTCCTCTTGATGCAGAGAATCTTAGGAACTCATCTGTCATTACAGCACATACAGTGTGTGTCCCTGTATCCTCACTTATGGTTCTACATGATCCATCTCTAAAGTATCCAGTCATTGGGCTTGTACAACACATATGTAGTTTTTCTCCAAATACATTTTTTTCCATCTAACTTTTTGCTAGTTAATTAATCTCTTGAATTAAATTTTTCATTTTTGATTCTAATGAATTAATTGCATCAGAATATCTTGAATCCCATTCTTTAAGTCTTTCAGATGATTTTAATGCTATTTCATACTCTAATCCAGGAAGAATCCACGCTCCATAACCACTAAATGGATCTGAAGAGGCATAAATAGATTTATACCAAGCTCCAAAATACATTCCTTTGTCTGATATAAAACTCTTTTCTAATGCAATTAATTGTTCATTTAATTTTCTTAAATTTTTTCTAGAAATTTTACCACCCTCTAAGTAGGACTGTAATTTTGATTCGAGAATTATCGAAGTTTCATCTAAAGACTTTATTGCACTATTAGTAGCTTGAAAACCTTGAAAATTCTTATCATAACTATTTATTTTTTTTACAGCATTCTCAAAATGCATTTTTAAATCTTGTGAGTATCGATTTATATTGTAAGGGATCAATTCTGCATTTGCCATCCTAAGTGTCATTAATCCTGCCATATGCTCTACCATAGGTCCCATTTGAAATTCAGGATCTACAAATTTTTCGTAAAATCTAAAACTATCATAATTTGAATGATATAGGTTAGGACCACCTGCACCTCCACTTAGAGATGGTACACCAACATGCATATAGAATGCTATATGATCAGAGCCCCCACCTAGATTTCCAATTGGAGGTTCTTCACTTTGATCATTATTATTCCAAAACTCAAATAAGGTCTGATCCGTATAGGGGTATTTCACATTCTTTGATGTTTCAAATAGCAGTTTCTTTAGAGTAGGTGCTGAAGATGCACTAAAACCCTTGCCAGATACAGCCCCATCAAAATTCATGTAAACAACACCTTTAGCATTTAATTCATCTCTCATCTGCTCAACCCATTCAGTTGAACCAATAACTCCATGCTCTTCTGCATCCCAGTGTGCAATCAAAATTGATCTTTTAGGAGCATATCCATTTTCTTTTAGTTTACCTAAAGTTTCACTTAGACTTAATAACATTGCTGTACCACTACTTGGATCCGTAGCCCCATAACCCCATGAATCTAGATGACAACCTAAAATAATCCATTCATTTGGAGCCTCACTTCCTTTTAACATACCAATGACGTTTGTAGCACGAACAAAATCAATCTTTTGATCTACTTTTAATCTTACAGTCAAAGATGAACCACCTTCAACTCTGTATGTAAATGGAAGTCCTCCTTGCCAAGGTTGAGGAACAGGTTGCCCATTCATCTGACTTAGTATTTTTTCAGCTTCGCCATAAGATATTGGTGTAACTGGAATTGTATGCAATTGAGCATCTTTTGGATCCAAACGTTTAATTTTCTCTTTTCCATCTAATGGCAAAGCAGGCTTGAAGGGGGTCAATGGATCACCTGTAAAATCTGTTGTTAACAATGAACCTCTTTGTATAGTAGATGAATTATAATAAGGGCCCTCTGGATAAACAAGACCTTTTGTAAAGCCACTATCTTTTGGATCAGTATATATAATTAATCCAGCTGCACCATTTGCTTCAGCAAACTTAGCTTTATAACCCCTGAAGTTTCCTCCATATCTAGCTATTACAATTTTTCCATTAATATCAATCCCCAATGACTTCAAAGTCTCAAAATCTTCCTTAAGACCGTAATTAGCATAAACAATTTCTGCTGTAACATCTCCACTACCTGAGAATGCATTCCAACCTTTCCAAAGCTCAGAGTTTTGAGTGAAGGGATCATCATAAATAATATCTTCTTTTTGATTAAGTACTTTTCTTGAGGGAGTTACAATCTCAATCATCGAGCTACCAGGTTTATTAGGAAGGTATACATCATATGGATAATTAGTAATGTCAAGTCCTGCGTCTTTCATTACTTTACCAATGTATCTAATAACTTCTTCATTACCCTCACTTCCTACTACATGTGGACGTTCAGTAAGCTTCTTAAGATGCTTCTTAAAAGAGGTTTTATCAATCAAACCTAAAAATGACTCTTCAACTTCAAGTTGCTTTTCCCATTGATTTGTGGAATAACCCTCGAATTGTGAAATTAAACTTTGTGTAGAAAAAAAAGAAACAATTAGTAATGTGTACAAATTTTTCATAATTCTAATTTTTATTTAGTTATACCTTCTAACATAAACAGAAATGCATATTCCATTGCAACCTCTTTAAGTGCCTCAAATCTACCCGATGAACCACTATGTCCAGTATCCATGTTTGTATGTAATAAGATTAAGTTGTCTCCTTTGTGATATTGTCTAAGTTTTGCAACCCACTTAGCAGGTTCCCAATATTGAACCTGAGAATCATGCAAACCAGTAGTTACAAGTGTATTTGGATACTCAGTCTCAAAAAGATTATCATAAGGAGAATATGATTTAATGTATTCATAATATTCTTTATCATTTGGATTACCCCACTCATCCCATTCACCTGATGTTAAGGGGATGGTATCATCTAGCATTGTGGTAATAACATCGACAAATGGAACTGCAGCAATTACTCCATTATAGAGATTAGGAGCCATGTTCATTATTGCGCCCATAAGCAGTCCCCCTGCTGAACCTCCTTCAGCGTATAGATGTTCACTTGAAGTATATCCCTTTTCAATTAGGAAATTTGAAGAGCTGATAAAATCTTTAAATGTATTTTTTTTACTTAGCATTCTACCATTTTCATACCATGGTCTTCCAAGATACTCCCCTCCTCTAACATGAGCTATTGCAAACACAAAGCCTCTATCTAGTAAACTTAGCCTAATTGATGAAAATGAGGGATCTCTAGTATAACCATACGATCCATACCCATACTGAAGTAATGGGGTATCAGGATTTAATGCAGTATCAATGTGTTTAACAATAGAAATTGGGATTTGGACTCCATCATGAGCAGTAGCAAAAACTCTCTCAGAGGTATAATTTTCTGAATCAAAAGAGCCACCTAATACCTCTTGTTGTTTCTTTACCTCATCACTCTTAGTAATTAAATTATAATCTATAACACTGTAAGGTGTTGTAAGAGATGTAAAACTATATCTTAATAAGTTAGTTTGAAAATTGGGGTTATATCCTATTGAAGCAGAATATGTCTCATTATCAAAATCATATTGACTATTTAAATCTAGATAGTAATCTTCTTTACCGTCCCAACTTTTAATTCTTATTTTGAGTAATCCATTAGACCTTTCACCAATTACCATAAAATCATTAAAAAAGTCAGTATCTTCTATTAATACGTCTTCTCTATGAGAAATTACATCCTTCCAGTTTGATTTTTCAGTTGATGATATAGGAGTTTTAACTAGTTTAAAATTCGTGCTTTCATCAATATTAGTTGATATGTAAAACATATCACCAACATGAGAAGGACTATATTCAAGTCCTCTTTCTCTCTTTTGAATAATTTTAAAAGGCTCCAAAGGGGTTTTACTTGATAAAAACCTGAATTCTGTAGCCATAGTACTACTTGAGCCAATCATTATATATTCTCTCGACTTTGATGGATAAACAAATGTTGAAAAGGTTTCATCTTTTTCCTCGTATACAAGTATGTCATCATCTTGACTTTCACCAAGAGAATGTCTAAAAATTTTATGTGATCTTAAGGTTTGTCTGTTTTTTCCTGTGTAAAACATTGTTTGGCTATCTGATGCCCACGTTGTAGATGAATTAACACCATCAATTTTATCTGGATACATTTTACCAGTGGTTAGGTCTTTTACCTTAATAGTATATATTCTTCGTGATAAAGTGTCCACCCCAAAGGCCATTTTTTTATTATCAGGACTTATACTAATTCCAGAAACTTGATAGTAGTCGTAGTTTTTTGCCAATTCATTTACATCAATTAATATTTCCTCTTCTGCTTCAAGATTCATATATTTTCTCGTGTATGTTGGATACTCTTTGTTTTTTTCATATTTAGTTATATACCAATAATCATTTAAAAAATATGGAACTGAGTTATCATCTTCTTTTATTCTACTCTTCATTTCTTTAAATAAGTTATTTTGAAGTTTTTTTGTAGACTTTAGTTTTGACTCTTTGTATTTATTTTCCTCAGCTAAGTAAGAAATAACCTCTGGGTTTTCCCTTTGGTTTAACCAATAATAGTTATCAATTCTAATATCGCCATGAATCTCTAGTTTTTTTTCAACTTTCTTTGCTATTGGTGGGGTTACTTTCATATTGTTACAACTATAAAGGGAGATTATACTTAGTATTATTATTTCTCTCATTATTTTTTATTCTTTACATATTTTTCAAGCCATTGGTCTTGTTCCCATAGAACATGATATATACTTTCTTTGGATCTGTATCCATGACTTTCTTTAGGAAGCATTACAAGTCTAACAACAGCACCTAAACCTTTTAACGCATTGAAATATCTTATACTCTGCATTGGATAAGTTCCTGAATTATTATCATCCTCACCATGAATTAAGAGAAGAGGCGTTTTCATTTTATTAGCATGCATGAAAGGAGACATTGAATAATAAACCTCTGGAGCTTGCCAATAACTTCTTTCTTCACTTTGAAATCCAAATGGTGTTAAAGTTCTATTATATGCTCCACTTCTTGCAATTCCTGCAGCAAATAAATTACTATGTGATAAAAGATTTGCTACCATAAATGCACCGTAACTGTGTCCTCCTACTGCAACTCTAGACCTGTCTACATAGCCTAACTTATCCACAGCATCTATAGCTGCCCTTGCATTCTCCACTAATTGACTTCTAAAATCATCGTTAGGTTCGTTCATATCTTCTCCAATAATTGGAAAAGATGCATCATCAAGGATTACATATCCTTTTGTAACCCAGTAAACCATTGATCCATAATATGGATTTGTAAATTCATTAGGGTTGTTAAGATTCTGACTAGCACTATTTATGTCCTTAAATTCTCTAGGATATGCCCACAATATCATTGGCATCTTTTCTTTACTGGCCTTATTATATCCAATCGGTAAATATAGAACTCCTGATAGTTCCACACCATCATTTCTTTTATATGATATTACCTCTTTATCTACTAGATTCAGCTTATCAAATGGATTTTTAAAGTCAGTAATTTTATTTATTCTTCTTCCATTTAAACTTTTAAAATAGTAGTTTGGATAATCACTCTTAGATTCAATCCTTACAAGCAGTTGATTTTTTTTAATTTCTAAATCTAATATGTCCTCAAGCTTATCAGTATAACTTGACTTGTATATTCTGTTACTAGAAAAATCATTGAGGCTTAGTTTATCGATAAATGGAAATTGTCCTTTTTTGGAATAACCATCTCCAATTAAAATCAGACTATTAGATTCAATCTTTAGAACGTTTTTGTTATAGATATTTCTCTCTGTTAAAAAGGATCCAGGATCACTGTAACGATCCTGATAATTTCTATCATAAATAATTTTTGGTTCTTGATTTACATTTGATGGGTTAAATAAATATGTTTTCTCATTTCTGTTTTTTACCCAATAATCAATTGCTATTGCATTAGTATTGTCTCCCCAAAGTATACCAGACAATCTGTTAATACTTTTAAATATTGCATTACCTTCACCTTCAAATGGAGCATCTAATTCATATAACTCATCTCTAAAATCAGACTCCCTTGTGGGATCACCATTATCTAAAGCTATCATATATGTAATAGTAGATGGCTTATCCATTCTCCAAGAAAAATTTCTTTTACCATTAAAAACAGCATTAAAACCTTGGGGAAGTTCCTCTATTAGTGGAGTGTTAGCAAGATTTGATATTATTTTTCCTTCATAATTATATATGTTAGTTGTTTTTGGAAATCTTCCGTAAGTAACTACATAAGAAAAAGGTTTTTTAATATTATTTACCATTATAAAATTACCGTCTGGAGATGGACTTATATTTGAGTACATACCTACATCAAGCCACTTATGTATTTTACCATTTAAGTTGATCATATATAGCTCAGATGTAACTAGTTGCTCAAAATTAAATTCATCAATTTTGTTTTTTAAAAGATCCTGATATGTTCTGTTTTGAGCATTTTCACCATCATTAGATGAAATTGTTGGGCCCAACGGCACAATTTCATTTTGATCAATTAAATTTTGTTTATCATCAGGAATTACTTTTACAATTATTTCATCATCATTTACCCAATTAATGACATCTCCTATGTTAGAATTTAGTTTTAGATCTGAGAGTTTCATAAGTAATCTTGACTCTAGATTTAAGACCCATAATCTTACACCATCTGATGATGTGTTTGTAAAAGCTATGTTTTTTTGATTAGGAGACCAATTTATATTAGCAATTTGAGGATTAGGGGGTATACCTATTAAATCCTTAATTTCAGAGTTTTTACTTTTTAGATTTTTAATTCTAACATTTTTATAGTAAGTGATTCTACTACCTATATTTGTCTTGGGGTTTATTCTAAGACCAGCTAACCTTAATTCTTTCTGTGATAGATCTTCAATAGATTTATAGTTATCTCTATAAAGGAATAACATAAAATTTTTATCACGATCATATACAACCGATGGGGGTCTGTCATATTCAACTAAATCTAAAATTTCATCAGATGGAGTTTGATAATTAATGCTTTCTTGAGAAAAAGCAAAAGTTATTGATAATAGTAATAGCAGTAATGTTTTTTTCATATTGATGTTTTAGTCATATCCAAATTTAAAAATCTTACTGACAAAGTCATCTATAATTGGATATTCAAGCATAATAATAGAGTCAACAAATCTAGTTAACTCTTTAGAGTCATTGTAATTTTTTTGATATTTATTTAGTAACTCAGCGTATTTTTTTTGATATTCTAACATATCAGACCATTTAAGTTCACCAAATTCTATTTTATTTTCTTCTTCTTCAAAAAAATCTTCTTTAACGAAATTTTCAAAGTATCTCCTAACTTGATAAACTTTAGAATATTGAGAGTCTATTTGAATCCAATTCTTTAAGTCTTTATTATCTGGATATTCAAGTATAGTAAGACTGCCAACATCATTTGTTTCATAATTACGATTGCACGCAATAAACAAGAAAAATAGAACCAGGGCTTTTTTCATTTATTCAGTTTAGAAGTTTGGACTAAACACATAATTGTTATGAAACTCTTCAAGAATATTTATTACATCTTCCTTAGTATCGGCAATCTTAATTAAATCAAGATCTTTGCTACTTATATTTTTATTTTCTTTTAAAAGAATTTTCTTAATCCAGTCAAGCATCCCTTCCCAAAATTCTGAGCATACAAGTATGATTGGGAACTTTTCTGCTTTGTTGGTTTGAATTAAAGTAATAGCTTCAAAAACTTCATCCAAAGTACCAAACCCTCCAGGCATTACAACAAATCCTTGTGCGTATTTTACAAACATCACTTTTCTTACAAAAAAATAATCGAAATTCAACTCTTTATCTTTATCTATAAACTTGTTATTTATTTCCTCAAGCGGCAGTTTTATGCATAGACCAACAGATTTTCCTTTATTCTTATTTGCACCTTTATTGGCTGCCTCCATTATTCCTGGTCCACCTCCAGTAATTACTCCATAACCTCTATTTACAATTTCAGCAGCTATTTCTTCAGCAAGTTTATAATATTTATCTTCTGGTTTAGTTCTTGCAGAACCAAAAATTGATATACATGGGCCTATAGCACTCAATTTCTCATAACCTTCAACGAATTCACCCATTATTTTAAATATGGACCACGAGTCATTTGTTTTTATTTCATTCCATTTTTTGTTCTTATGTACTTTCATAAATAATAATTGATAATCATTTAAATTTACTATAATTTATTTTCTTAAATTGAACTAAACAATAAAGTATTAATTGGAGTTGTTGAATAAAATTTAAGGCCTTTAATTAGGACTATTAAACCCATTCAACCTTACTGTCTAATCCCTCTCTAAGTTTTGGAGTATCAAAATGCTCAAAGCTTCCCATAAAAAAGAATCCTAGTGATTTCTGATTCTTATTCAAGCCCGAAAGTTTTGCATATTCATCTTTTAGTGATGGAGTGCTCCAATATGAGCCAATGTTGTGTACATAACATGATAACCACATATTTTGAACTGCCATTGAGACAGCTGCTATCTCTTCCCACTCAGGTACCCGATCATTCTCATCTCTAGTCATACAGACAGAAATAATAGTATCAGATGATTTAACTTTTTCAATAAACTTCTTAATCTTAACGGATGAGTATTTCTCTTGATCAATTTTATCAATAATTTGACATAGAACTTCTTTTGATTTTCCTTTGTAAACTTTAAAAAACCATGGTTGAGTCATTCTGTGCGTGGGAGCGTGTATTGCATTTTCTAATATTTCGTTTATAATGTTTTCGGGTATTTCTTTATCTGAGAACTGCGTAGGA
>TARA_B100001057_G_scaffold489065_1_pt1 | contig 15798 bp, 13 predicted proteins | sample TARA_B100001057 | Tara Oceans TARA_B100001057 (sample SAMEA2621839) | marine metagenome | biome: marine biome (ENVO:00000447); feature: surface water layer (ENVO:00002042); material: "saline water (ENVO:00002010), including plankton (ENVO:xxxxxxxx)" | depth 5 m
TGAATTGCGTTCTATGCTGTTGGGTTTGGGTTTCTTTATTTTACTAAAAATTGAAATACAAAAAAGGATTAATATTTTTGATATCAAAAATAATGAAGAATGAGTAAATAACCATAAACAGAATAATTACAAATAAAAATGTAGTTAATTTATGTTTTAAAACAATGTCTAAAAATTTAATTAATAGTTCCATAAATAAAGAGTTTATAGTTAAACTTTTATACTATAATGTTTTTATAATACAATAATTTAATGATTAGACTTAATAAAAATTTTCATAAATATTATCTCTACCAAAGTCTTAAAATCAACTGGGGGAAAAAACCTTCTAGCTCAGTTGATTTGAGAAAAGGTAATAAATTTGAATGGTTCTCTGATGGAAAATTAAACTTATACCAAAATTGTGTTTCCGATCATTTAAGACTTTTTAAAAAAAAAGTTGCAATAATTTCTATTGATAATGAAAACATTATTAAGAAATATACGTATGCAGAATTAGATAATTTGGTAAGCAAGATGTCTGGATATATTTTCTTAAAAAAAAAAAATAAAAAAAATTTTAATGTGATGATTCATGCCTCTGCATCCATAGAGTCTGCAGTCTTGATGTTGGCATGTGCAAAAATGGGTATCCACTTTTCAGTCATTTTTGAAGAATTGCAACAAGATGGAATTACTAATAGAATAAAATTGTTTAATCCTCATTTATTTTTTACAAGATTTAATAAAGATAAATTCAATAATTCATTTAAGATAAAGAATAAAAAAAGAATTAAGTTTATATACAGTGAAAATATAAAAAAAATTTTTTTAAAAAAAAAACCTTTAAATCTAGAAAATAAAAATTTTAGAAGTTCTACTAATCTATTTACTCTTTTTACATCTGGATCAACTGGTAAGCCAAAAGGAGTAACACATTCTACAGGTGGATACTTACTATATACCAAAATGACATGTGGTGATCGATTTGGAATGAATAGTATGTCAATCGTATTAACTGCTTCGGATGCTGGATGGATTAATGGACATACTTATTCACTATTTGGACCACTAATTTTTGGTGCTACAACAATACTTTTGGAAAAACCTATAAACTTAATCAATATAGATTTAATAAAAAAAATTATAAAATTGAGGACAACAATTATTTATTTACCAGTTACACTGATTAGACTTATAAAAAGCACAAATCCTAATTTAAAAATTAACAAAAAAAATATCTCAGCCATAGGATCAATGGGTGAGCCTCTTGCTCCTACAATTGCTAAGTGGTTTGCAAAAGTATTTAAAAATAAGAATTCATCTGTAGTAAATACATATTTTCAAACTGAAACTGGTGGAATTATTTGTGCACCAAAATTTAATACTACTCAAAAAAAAGCGCCTCATGGTTCTGTTGGTGAGACAATAAACGATTTTATAAAGTTGAATAATCTCGATCAAAAAAAATTGAGAGAAATAAAAATTTTAACTCCATGGCCTGGTATGATGAAAAATATAATAAATGGGAAAAAAGAATGGGACAAATATTGGGATGAAAAAGGTAATTTTAAATTGTTTGATTTAGCTACAAAGAAAAAAAATAACGTTTATATTCACGGAAGAAATGATGATGTAATAAATATTAGAGGTCATAGAATTGGTTCTGAAGAGATAGAATCAATTATCTTAAGTATTAATGGAATAACCGAGTGTTGTGCCATCACATTAAATGATAAACTAGAAGGTGCTAAAATTTACCTATTTGTAGTTTCAAATAACAAATTTGATAGTAAAATCGAGAAAAAGATAATTTCTAATTTTGGTTCTTTTGCTTTACCAAAAAAAATATTCTATGTAAAAGATATACCAAAAACACGAAGTGGTAAAATTTTGAGAAGACTGTTAAGAAATCTTGTTGAAAGTCCCGATTTAAAGAATATTGGTGATACGAGCACGATTCTCAATATTAAAAGTTTAAATAAAATTAAAAAAAGGTTAATCAATGAAAAATAGAGATAATTTGAGTGAAATTTTCAAAATTATCTCAAAATCAACAGGAATTTCATCTGAAAAACTTGATATTAAAACTGCTATGCATGATTTTGAGAGGTGGGATAGTGTAAATCATGTAAAAATTATTTTAGAAATTGAGAAAAAATTTAAAAAAAAAATTAATACTAGTCAAATGGCTTCTTTAAACTCTGTTTCAAGTATAAAAAAATTTTTAGATAGTTAGCGTGTTATTTTACTCCTTTACATATTTACTTGTTTTTTTACCAACTACCCTTTTCTTATACTTTGGACTTAGATATTTAAAATTCAATTCTTTTCACTTTTTAATCTTTGCAAGTATTTTTTTTTATTCTTGGTGGAACATTTACTATCTACCTATAATCTTATTTTCAATTGTAACAAATTTTTATTTTTCAAAAATTCTGCAGAAAGAAAATTTACACAAAAAAAAATATCTTATTTTGTCAATAATTGTAAACATCCTTCTTTTAGCTATTTTTAAATACTTAGATTTTTTTATCGAAAATTATAATTTAATTTTTAAAACAAAAATCGAGCCTTTAAATTTACCCTTTCCATTAGCAATAAGTTTTTTTACTTTTCAAAGCATCGCCTTTTTAGTAAATGTTTACGATAATGAGATTAAAGAAATTAAGTTTAAAAAATTTTTTCTTTTTGTAATTTTTTTCCCTCAACTAATTGCCGGCCCTATTGTTAAATATAATTTCATGGTACCTCAGTTGAGCAATATAGCTAACTTAAGATTTAATAATAAAAATTTTATTATTGGCTTAACCATTCTTTTGATAGGTCTTTTCAAAAAAGTTTATCTTGCAGAAAGTTTATCTTTATTTGTTGAAAATAACTATAGTGATTTAGAAAACCTAAATATATTGTCAAGTTGGATTACAAGTATATGTTTTACTTTTCAATTTTATTTTGATTTTAGTGGTTACGTAGATATGGCAACAGGATCTGCGTTAATGATGAATATAGTATTACCTGCTAATTTTAATAGCCCGCTAAAAGCAACATCAATAATAAATTTCTGGCAAAAATGGCATATCACTCTCTCAAATTTTTTAACAAATTATATATACATGCCGATAATGAAAACATTTAAAGAGTTTGCTTTTTACAAATCTTTGATTGCAATTCTAATTGTTTTTTTTATTGCTGGATTGTGGCACGGTCCTTCTTGGAACTTTGTGGTATTTGGACTATTACATGGCTTTGGTTTAGTTATTAACCATGTGTTTAGAACTTTTAACATAAGGTTGTGGAAGTTGATTTCTTGGTTTTTAACTTTTAATTTTGTTAACATATCATTTATCTTTTTTAAGCTAGAAAACATAAACCAATCAATAATTATTTTAAAAAAAATGTTTTTCTTTGAAAAAAATGAGTTTGATTATCAAGCAGACTATTTAGCAATTTTTAATAACGATTATAACTTGTTGATAACTTTATGTCTTTCTATAATTATTTGCTTTTGTTTTAAAAATTCTTATAGCTTAATAGAAAAACTAAGTATTAGATGATAAAAGAAAAAAATCATTCGATAAATTTACTAAAGTTAATTGGAGTTAGTTCATTAATAATTTATCATAGCAATTTTTTTATTTCTGGAAGACAATTAGTTTCAGGTGGATTTTTTGGAATAGATTTAATTTTCGTTATATCGGGTTATTTGAGTTATGTCTTTTTTAAGCAAAGTTCTTTTTCATTAAAAGATACGTTTATTTTGTTTTTTAAACAAAAATTCAGGAAAATTTTTCCATCATTATTGTCATTAATTACAATTTGTTTTATTTTATCGTGGTTTACACTCAATCCAGATGATTTTGTCAATTTTGCAAAATCAGTCATCTCCAATTTATCATTTAACTCAAATTTTTATTACCATTTTTCAGGAAATACTTTAGGAGAATATAATTCTTTATTAAAGCCACTCTTTCACTTGTGGTCTGTTTCAGTATTATTTCAATTATGGATAATTTTTACAATTTTTTTAGTTTTGATTGATAGATACTTAAAAAAATATACTCTTCAATTTCTTATATTCATCTGTCTAGCTAGCTTTATCCTCTCAATAACTCTAAGTAAAACAAACTATTCATTAAATTTTTTTATACCCTTGACCAGGGGTTGGGAATTTATTTTAGGTTCAATTATTGCCTTTTTTCATCAAGCGAATAAATCTGCCAACCAGAAATTAAACTTTATCGAAAATATTATTTTATATTTAGGATTCTTCTTATTATTTTATTCAATATTCTTTTTTACTGACTCAATCTTGCATCCCTCTTACAAAACAATTATTCCATTAATTGGAGCTTCAATAATAATTTTATATTCAAAAAAAATTCATTTTTTGACGAATTCTGTGATTTTAAAATTTTTTTCTAAAATTAGCTTGCTTTCTTTTTCTTTGTATTTATTTCATTTTCCAATATTCGCTTTTGCAAGAAATTCTGGAATAACTGAAAATAACAATTTAATGAATTTATTAGTTATTTTGTCTATATTATTGCTATCAATAATAAATTTTTTCATTTTAGAAAAAAAAATTTATGAAAAAAAATTCAATTTTAAAATTTTTTCAAATTCAATTTTATTCATAGTTGTTCTAGTATTTATCATGACAGTTATAACAGTTGTTAACAACGGTTTCTCAGAGAGGATGCCTGAAATAGTAAAATTAAACTCGGGAAAAGAACCTCCAGCCTCAATGCTTAAAAATGAAGATAATGAATTATGTTTTAATAATTTAAATCATTGTGAATTTAATAAACAAGGCTCCATAAAAGTATTCGCAATTGGTGATAGCCATATGGCTGCTTTAGCTTACGCTCTTAAAAATAAAATAGATGAAAATAATATTTATTTAAAAACATTTATTTATGGAAATTGTATTTATTTTCCTGGATTTGATAAATTTTACTTAAAAACTAACGAAATAAGCAATAAATGTCTTGATAGTTATTTTAAGTCGATTGAAGAAGAGTTATTAAATAATAAAAATTCAATAACAGTTTTTAATGGTAGATTTCCTCTATATTTGACTAAAAAATATTATGATAATCTTGAAGGTGGTGTTGAGGGCGCAGGTTGGTATCACAAATATGTGCCAATTCAAGATAGTCAATTTAAAAATATTGAAGAGTCGTTCATTTATTCTATAAAAAAATTATCTAATAATGGAAATAAGATTATTTTAATCTATCCAACCCCTGAAGCAGGTTGGAACATTCCAAAAGAAGTATTTAAAAAATTTTTTATTTTTAAAAAAAAATTTTTAAAAGAAAATTACATTACAACATCATATGAAATCTACAAACGGAGAGTAAAATCAACTTATAGAATGCTTGATTCTATTAAGGGAGATAACATCTACAGAGTTTATCCTGATAAATTATTTTGTGACACCTTAATCAAGGATAGATGCTTGACGCATGATTCAAAAAATTTATTTTATCTTGATGAACACCACCCGTCGCTATATATAGTTGAACAACTTGCTAATCAAATTATTAAAGTCGTGCAATAATATTCTTTTTAATTAATAATTGAAATAATTTGTGACCTTTTATTTTGCTAATTTTACATTTTTCCGTAATTTCATCTAAAGTTGTTTTTCCATCACAATAAGAAACAAAATTTAGGAGATTTCTTGTCTTTTTATCGATTTTTCTTTTAGCCCCCAAAGTGTCAATCAAGTTATATTTTGTCAAAAATGGTTCGCAAACAATTTTACTTTTTGGGATAATTGTTTTTTCAATCTCATCTATTAAAAATTTGTAAATTCTTAAACTTTCTTTTAAGCCTTTTTGAGTAACAACTGTTCCTATCTTATCCAACGAGGTGTGATACTCTTTATACTCACCAAACTTAGTCTTCATTATAGTTGTAATGGGTAAATCGACTAATGGTGAACAATACTGCCTTTCATCACTACCTCTTTCTAACCATGAATATTTTTTGTAATTAATTCTTTTGCTTTTAAAAATTTTTTTTGCAAATCTATCAGAAAGTTTGTTTTCATCTTTTGAAAAAAGCAAACTAAAATTTCCTTCATCTCCAACACAAGTGACGTTAAAACCAGCTACTATATTTTTTTGCAAATGTGTTTTGTTTTTATGTATATATGCAATAGAACCAATTGTTTCAGGAATAAAAATTATTCTATAAGAATAATATCTATTTTTAAATTTATTAATAAATTTTGTTAAATATGTTAATAATACAATTCCAGAAACCTCATTGTTTGCCATTGAGGGATGGCAAATATAAGTAGACAAAAAAATTTCTTTTTTACTGCGACCTTTAATTTTTACTTCACCATAATGCAAACTCCCTTTTTCAAAAAAGGAGTCTATGTAAACATTGTAAAAACTTTTTTTATTAAATTTTTTATACTGATTATAACTTAAACAAAAGCCCCACCTTTTTTTATAATAAGATGTAAGGTATGGAATTGCATTTGGTAGAGATTTTAAATAATAAATATTTTTTTTTAAATTAGAAAAATGAATTTTCTTTTTTACTGGTGACGAATAATTTACCAAATGTAAATTATTAGATCTATAATCAACTAAAATCTCCCCGTCTTCATTTTTAATCCAAGCATTTTTGATGTTCCAAACTTTAGGTATTTTCCAATCATATACTTTTTTTCCTGAATCAAATTTTTTTATTTTTAAATTCTTAATTTCAAGTTGAAGAATCTTTAACGTTTTTAAATTTCCGGTACCAGTCAAACTTCTATTTAAAGGAAATAATTTTTTTGCTAGCTTAAGCATTTAGGCAAGTTTATTATTAATATCTAGTTTATTCCACACCTTTTCAAAAGAATTACAAATATTATTTAAATCTTGATTGGAAAAATCATACTCAGTCATTAAAATCATCATCAGAGTTTTTTCATTTAATTTTTCTGCAATAGGACAAATTCCTTTAGAATAACTAACTTTACTTTTAACGTTGTTTAAGCCCTTCCAAGGAAATCCTCTTTTTCCATAAGCAATCTTTTTTTGAAAAATTTTTTGCAAATGTAAATTTGCACAACCAACTCTGACAGGCACACCTCTAGTAATTAGCTCATTAACAATTTTTTTTCTGGAGTAAATCTTTAATAACCTATCTTGAATATTTATTGGGTAAACATAGTACGAATGAGTCTGGTTTTTAGGAATAAATGGTATTGAAATGCCTTTTAACTTATTAAGTCTTTTATCTAAAAACTTTGCTTTTTTTTGAATATTACTTATTATTTTCTTCAGCTTTTTTAATTGTTGAATTCCAATTGCTGACTCAATTTCACCTAGTCTAAAATTAAAACCAATATTATTAATTAACTTATTTATATCCTCTGATCGTGTAACTGCTTCTCCATGATTTCTAATATGGATAATTTTTTCATAAATCGCTTTATCATTTGTTACACAAATTCCACCTTCCCCTGTATGAATATGTTTGTGGTAATTTAAACTAAAACCACCAACATGAGCCAATGTTCCAGTGAATCTTTTTTTATAACGAGATCCAACAGCTTGGGCACTATCTGTTATAACTTTTAAATTGTATTTTTTTGCAATTCTTAAGATATTTTCTATGTCGCAACTCAAACCAAATATATCAACAGCCATAATCGCTTTTGTTTTTTTTGAAAGATTTTTTTTAATCGATTTAATTGATATTGAATATGTTCTTGGATCAACATCAGCAAAAACTGGTATCGCATTCCAAGTTAAAATTGCGGCTGCACATGCCGTCATGGTAATACTTGGTAATATGATTTCGTCACCAGGTTCGATATCTACTGCACCAACACAGCAGACTAAGCCCGAGCTCCAAGAATTTACAGCTGCAGAATATTTTACTTTAAAATAATCAGACCATCTTTTTTCAAAAATATTGACAAATTTCCCACCTAAAAAATCCTTTTTTCTTTCACCAAGATATTTAGAAAGTACACCAGATCGCACCACTTTGTTTACTGCTGCAATTTCTTCTTTACCAATATTGTTGAATTTCTTGAATTTGAATCTTTTCATCATTTTATCATAATCAGTAAATGATGAGTCCAATTTGATAGTCACAGTTTTTTATTTAAATTAAATTTTCTTTAATTAATATCTTTTTTAATTCGCCGGAATTTAGTTGTTTACCTAAATTACTTCTATATGAGTTAATTTTTTTTAAACTTTTGAAACCTTTATGTTTTTGAGTAATCCTTGAATGATCTTTATTAGCCGTATCAATTATAATAAACATAGAATTATTTTCAATTGTATTAAAAGCATCTGTTTCGGAAATGAGTTCCTCGTGTAATTTTTCACCAGGTCTAATCCCTATTTCTTTAATTCGACAATTTTTTTTTATCGCCTTAGCTAAATCTATTACTTTAAAAGTTTTTAACTTAGGCACAAATATTTCTCCGCCTGTATTTACCTTAAAACATTTAGCGACAAAATTAACACCCTCAGAAAGTGTAATATTAAATCTAGTCATATTTTTATCTGTAATTGGAAATACTAAATTATTTGTTAAAGATTTTTTGAAAATTGATAACACCGAACCTCTGCTACCTAAGACATTGCCATATCTTACCACGCTAAACTTACACTTTTTATTTCCCTTAATATTATTTGCCGAAACAAAAATCTTATCTGAGCATAGTTTAGAGGCACCATACAAATTAATAGGAGATGACGCTTTATCAGTTGAAAGCGCAATTATGTTATTAACATTTTTATCCAAACAACATTCCACAATATTCTGTGCTCCAATTACATTTGTCTTTATAACTTCCATAGGATTATACTCTCCCAAATTGACATGCTTTAAAGCTGCTGCATGAATAACAAAATCTATTTTTTCTAAAGCTCTACTTAATCTCTCTTTATCTCTAACGTCGCCTAAAAAAAATCTTAAATATGGATATTTTTTAATTGGATATCTTTTTTGCATTTCGGATTGTTTAAATTCATCACGACTATAAATTACGATTTTTTTTGGTTTTACTTTATTTTTAATTATTTGATTAATAAACTCATTACCAAAACTTCCAGTTCCACCTGTAATTAATGTTTGTTTGTTATTAAAATTAATCATTTGTTATATTTAAAAATTAAGTTTAAATTGTTTTTTAATATTATGAAAAAGTTCATTATAAAGAAAATATCTTCAAAGTCAGCTCTAAATATCTGGAAAAGTTGTTCAAATTCAAGTATTTTTACTAATCCAATTTTTCTGGAATTTATAAATGAAAAAATTGAATATTGGGGTGGATTTAAGGGAGAAAAATTAATTTGTTACTGGCCAATATGTTTGGATAAGAGAAACGAGATTATTGAACCACCATTCTGTTATTATATTGGTCCAGTTTGGCATCATTCATACTCCTTACTTCCAGCATATAGGTGGTTTTCCACAAGTCAAATCATGTATAATCAGTTTATACAAAGTTTAATAAAGAATTACTCAAATATTGTTTTTAGCATAAAAGACATTGATCCTGATTTAAGGTCCTTTAATTGGTGGAATTATAATTTAGATAACAAACCGAAGTTTAAGATCGATGTAAAATATACTGCAATCATCAATAATTTGGGAACCAAATCTGACGAGGAAATTATTAATAGTTTTAGAAATGACGATAGACGTAAACAAATAAAAAGATTGTTAAAGCAAGAATTAAATTTAGACTACTCTGGACCAGAAAGTAATAAATCGATTATTGATTTATATTTAGAGACAATCTCAAGAACAAATGGTAAAGCTACCAATAAAGATATTTTAGTTTTAGAAAAAATTATAAAATATATTGAAACTGGTAAAGGTGAAATAATTTGTATTAAGAATAAAGATAGTAACAAATTAATTGCCACACAAATAATGTTGGATTGCAATAAAACAACTAATGCCATTGCCCAAGGCACCACTTCTAACTCGGAAATAAAAAATTTAGCGGTGCTTATGAATTACAAGAGTATCATATCAGCAAAAAATAGAGGATCCAATTTTTTTGATTTTAATGGAGCAAATAGCCCAAATCGTGCAGATGATAAACACTCCTATGGAGCAGATCTAAAAAGTTATTTTAAAATAAACTATCCATATTTTGATTAGATTGAAATAAGATGAACACAAAAAAAAATAAATATTTAACCTTTCAAAAATCTAAAATTCTGTGGGATATAAGAAAAGAGTCAAAAAAAATATGGGAACATTTGTGTAAGAAAGACAAAACTGCGTTAGATAAAATTATTGAATTAGAAATGTTCGAAAAAATTCCAATTTGTAAAAAACTCAAAGTTTTTAAAAATAAAAACCTAGTAAGACCGAATGGCTCTAGTAGAGCCTATTATATCAAATTAAAATCTGGAGGTGTATTGGCAATAAAAGGTACAGAAGTATTTAATTCTAATTTAAAAAATTTATTTAAAGAAGACTCAAATAATAAGTTGAAAAACAGACCTTGGTCTAAATTTGAAAATTTTGTTTATCGTGAACAAAAAATTCCTTTAGCTTTTACAGTTTATGAAGGCATGCAAGAAAATGAATTATCAATGAAATTCCAAAAAAAAATGCTGGAAAATTTCAAAAGTTTTGAGATGGCTCCAGTTCCACTATTTATTTACGAAATTGACAGATCAACTACAAAAAAATACTACCATAAAATAAAACCTTTTCTTAACGATAGGTCAAAAAAACTAACTAACATATATTTAAATGAATTTAAACTAGGTGTAGGAGTTTATTATTACCCTCATATTCCAGAAAGAGTAAGATTTATGCAAAATAAAAATAATCAACTAAAACCTATTTCAAAAAAAATAAAGACTTCAAAAAAGTTGATTGAAATAATATCTAAAATGCTAATTTCTAATTATTTTCCGTTTTCGTTTAAAGATCATGGGATAGGACAATGTATTGCTCCACAAAATGTTACACTGGAAGGGGGAATAACAGATATGGGGTCATTACATAATTTTAAAGAGGTAAAAACCAACAAAGAATTTATTCAATTATTTTATTGTAGTATTATAATCCTTGTTCAAACAATAAAAGAAGTTTTGATTTATCCCAAACCAGATATCAAATATGAATTTGATAATCCATCTATGAATTCAGTTATGTTAAGTACTTTTGTGTGGGATGAGTTAAGAACATTGTATATTCAAAATAAAAAAATTGTAAAAAAGTTTGATAAAAGGCTTGAAAAAATCTTTGTAAAAAAAAACTTTAACAATCTAAAACAAATAATTAACGAGTTATACTAATAGTTAAGAATTTTAGGTAAATTTTTATTAAAAAAAATTTCTCTATCTTTTTTTAGTTTTGATGACATATCGTAAGTCAATTTCGTAACAGACATTAACTTTTTAAATTCATGGGTATTCTCTAAAATTAAATCTTTAAAAAAATTCTCGTTAACATCAGAAATTTTTTTTTTTATTATTAATCCAGAATTTTTTAAATTTTTAAGGCTTTTTCTCTGATTTTTAATTTTTGAAATTACTATAGAGGGTAAACAAAGTGAAATTCTTTCAACTAAATTCACACCGCCACTGCCTATTGCAAAGTCAGAGTTACCTATAATTTTTAAAATTTTTTTGTTATCAATATCTTCAAAAATTTTGATATGCTTTTTTGAGTATTTCTTTTTTAAAATTTTTTTTCTTTTATTAAAAATACCAATCACAACATAAACAGAAAAAGAATTATACTTACTTAAAATCCTCAAAATTTTTTCTGTAAAATTTTCTTTATCAACTGTTCCAAAAAAAACAAATACCTTTTTAAATTTTCTTATTTTTCTTAAAACAAATTTTTTAGGGAGAGTTGGGGAACAATGTAGGCCCATAAAAATTTGTGTTGAGGGGTTCATTTTTTTAATAATTATTTTTTCATTCTTGTTTATAAAATTACTATTTATTAATATATTGCAATTGTGCTTCTCATTAATTCTATCATCGATAACTATTAATTTATTTAAATATTTTTTAATTTCTGCTTTAAAAAAGTTTTTTGTTTCATAATTATCTAAAATTAATGTGGAGATGTTATTTTTAGATAATAAATTTATAAAAAAAGAAATATCATCCTTAGAGCTTGAAAAATTTTTATCAAGGTTAATCAAATTTATTTTGTTCTTTTTTATTAATTTTTTTTGAGTTAATGATAAATTTTTGGAGATAAAAAAGATTTTTTTTTTACTTTTTTTAATTAAGTTAGAAAATGCGAAACATCTTGTAAAATGACCACTCCCAATTTTTTCGCTACTATCAACTCTAAAGGCAATATTCATTATTTATTAATTTCCTAATACATATTTACCAATATAAAGAAAATCTAAATTCCCAAGTTTAAATGCTCTCAGCGCATCTTTTGGCGAACAAACGATTGGCTCCTCATGCATATTAAAACTAGTGTTTATCAAAGTACCACTTTTCGAGATAATTTTATAATTTAAAATTAGGTTATGTAGGAAAGAATTATACTTTTCATCTATTAATTGAGGTCTAGCTGTGTTGTCAATATGAACTGCAGCTGGAAACTTTATTAATGCTTTTTTTTTACAATTAACAGTAACAGTCATAAATTTCATGCAAGGTTCTTTTTTTTGAATATCTTTGTAATATCTATCTTTATCTTTTTTTAATGTAATAGGAGCAAATGGCATAAACTCTGTTCTTCGAAGTTTTTTATTAAGCCAGTCATTGACTGATACGTCTTTTGCTTGAACAATTATTGACCTATTGCCAAGAGCTCTTGGTCCAAATTCCATTCTTCCTTGAAATAATCCTACAACCTTTCCTTCTGATATTTTGTTAGCAATAAATTTTGAGGGATTTTTTATTTTTAACACTTTTAATTTAAATTTTTTAATTTGATTTAAAATTTCCTTATTTGAAAACTCAGGACCTAAATACATATTATCAATTTTCTTTGGGAAGTATTTTTTTCTTTTATAAAATGAGAGCGCGGCAGCTCCCACAGATAAACCACCATCGCCCATGTTTGGAAATACAAAAAATTTTTTTATTTTCTTAATTTCACTAATTTTTTGATTAAGTTTTACATTGGCAAAAACTCCACCAGCCACAGCAAGATTGGTTTTTTTTTTTAAATTATATTTTATAAAATCCAAAACAACATCCTCTAATCTTTTTTGTGTTGCTGCAGCAATGTCTTTTTTTGAGTATTTTTTTAATAAAAAATTTAAATTTTTATTTTTAAAACTAGCTGTATATAAACCTTTTTCATAATTTCCCTTAAAGCAATTCTTTTTTTTATCAAAAGAAATCATTTTTGCTATATCTTTGTAGGCCTTCTTTTTATTTCCAAATGCGGCTAGTCCTAGAATTTTTCCTTCATGTTGGTGTGGTTTAAACCCCAATAACTTTGTTATACTCCCATAGAAATATCCTAATGAATCTAAAGTATAACTACTTGTAATCTCTTTCAAATTTCCTTTTTTAGCATAGTAAAATTTTGAAGAACTCTGATCTCCCCAACCATCTATTGTTAGGACGTGACATTCTTCCCATCCCGAAAAGTAGTATGCTGTCGCCGCATGCGAGTCATGATGATCATGAATTTCTAAGTTTTTGAATTTTTTTTTTAGTTCTGAAAGATATTTTTTTGTTCTAATTACAACTTTGCCCTCATGATTATATCTTGATTTAAGATTTTTTAATTGTCTATTTTTTTGTTGCTTTTTTAATTTCGAATTATGTATTTCAATTTTTTTAATTTCAAACTCGTTTTCTAATGGCATTTTCTGATTTATTCCAATTAAACCATGAGTTGATATAACGTCGATATCTTTAATAGTTAAATTTAAATCTTTTAGCATATAATTAATAGATTTAAATGGATTGCCCCACCAATTTTTAATTCTATTAATTCTTTCTTCACTTATTGAATATTTAATTTTTCCATTTTCCAATAATGAAACGGAAGACTCAGAAAGATAATTAATACCCAAGATTCTCATTAATTTAACTCTTTAATTAAATTATTTACGACTGCAACTGGGTAGGGCATTAAAATTTTTAATTTTCTCTCAATTTTTGACGTGTCCATGGTTAGATTTTTTGGTCTTATTATATTTGACTTTGTAGATGAAATAGAATTGTAATTCAATTTTTTTCCTAATTTTTCCGCAAAAAGTATCGCAAATTTTTCTTTTGAAATACTTTTTCTAGAGCCTAAATTATAAATTCCTTTGGCTTTTTTTTTAATTAATTTAATTATAACACTTGAACAAAAATTAACATCAATAGTTGATACATAAAAATCATTAAACAAATTTATTTTTTTTTTTCTTTTAATATTATCTAATAACCATCCGACAAATGTTTTGTTTAAATTTTTTTTAAAACCCGTAAAATTTGTCCTTATAATTAATGATTTTTTATTATTCATTAAAATTTTTTCAGCTAAAAATTTTGTTTTTGAATAATAATTCAAAAAAGAAATCTTATCTGTTTCTTTAAATTTGTAACTTTTACTTTTGCAATAAACTTGGTCAGTCGAAATATGTATTAAATTGAATTTCATCTTTTTTGATAAATTATTTAAAAGTATTGGAAGCTCTAAATTTATTTTTTTACTCTTTTTTTTTTCTCTTTCGCATTGTGATAAATTTGTTATAGCGGCGCAATTAATCACATTTTTAAATTGATATTTATCAAATATTTTTTTAAATTTCTTAAAATATTTTAAATCTAAATTGTAGTCAGAATTTGTGCGAGCTACACACATAACTTTTTTTAAATTTAATTTACTTTTGATCGAAGATCCTAGCAAACCATTAGACCCAATCAGTAAATATTCAAAAATGATTTTTTTTTGTGGGTGTATTTTTTTTAACATTTGCTTTGATTTTTTTCCCTAAAATTTTACTGAGATATTGGGGATTTATTCCAGTTCCTGGTCTTATTGATTTAATTGCATTCCTTTTTAAAATGTCCCCTTTTTTTAAATCTTTCACATAAAATAAAGATCGACTAATTGTTGTTAGTTTGTTTTTTAAAATTCTTTTCTTATCTGGATTCTCAGTTCCAAGAATAGTTTCCAGTCTTCTTGCATTTAAAATAAATTTTTTAAATTTTTTCACATCTGTGGAAAAAGTTTTGTCTGCACTTTTAATTTTATCATTAATCTTAAAGTGCTTTTCAATAACTTTTGATCCCAAAGATAAAGCAACCAATGATGCCATTTCACCCACTGAATGATCAGAATAACCATAAATAGGAAATTTTTTTTTTAAACTGTTGAGGTAATTTAAATTTAATTCATTTGCTTGTGCAGGATAGCTTGAAATACAATGAAGGACTATTAATTTATTGTTATTATTTTTTAAACATTGATTTACGGCAAGATCAATATCTTTTTGGTTAGCTATACCAGTGCTTATTATTATTGGTTTTTTTCTTTTTGAAACATAATCAATTAATTCTAAATCTGTTATTTCTGGAGATGCAATTTTGTAGCACGGACAATTTAAACTCTCTAATAAATCAACGGAAGACTTGTCAAAAGGAGAGGAAAAACAAAGTAATTTTTTTTTTTTTTGCGTAGGAAAAAATTTTTTTATGCCAAGAGAATGGTGTATAAGCTTTCTTATACAAATCATAAAGATATTGTCCTGACCAAATAGATTTATCTTTTATCCAAAAATACTTATTTTTGGCATTTAATGTAATTGTATGGGGCTCGTAGGATTGTATTTTAATAGCATCTGCTCCACTTTTTTTAATTTCATCAATAGCTTTGAAAACATTTTTT
>TARA_B100001057_G_scaffold141208_1_pt1 | contig 15777 bp, 23 predicted proteins | sample TARA_B100001057 | Tara Oceans TARA_B100001057 (sample SAMEA2621839) | marine metagenome | biome: marine biome (ENVO:00000447); feature: surface water layer (ENVO:00002042); material: "saline water (ENVO:00002010), including plankton (ENVO:xxxxxxxx)" | depth 5 m
AAAAAAGTGCATTTATTTTACATAAACCTGTTTACAATGGTGTAGAACTATGGTATAATATACATATATTGATAAGGAGTTTACAGAATGCAATTACCTAAATTACTAGCAAAGGAAAATATAACAATCTCACACGGCAATTATAAGACTGCCTGGTTTGATATTAAGAATCGTGTGCTAGGCCTACCTATGTGGGAAGACAAGGGTAAAGATGTATATGATTTACTTATTGGTCACGAAGTTGGACATGCATTAGAAACACCTTATGAAGGTTGGCATGATAGCCCTGAAAAATTAGAAGGATGCCCTAGGTCGTATATTAACGTTATTGAAGATGCTAGGATCGAAAGAAAAATAAAAAATAGATATCCTGGTTTAGTTGGTCCATTTGCTAGAGGTTACAAAAAACTTTATGATGATGGTTTTTTTGGTGATGGTATCGAAGATTGGAGCCAAATAAAACTTATCGATAAAATTAATCTAAAAGCTAAAGTTGGTAATTTATTAGATGTACCAATGATTCCAGCTGAAAAAGTTTTTTATGATAGAGCTATGAATACAGATGATTTTTCTGAAGTATTAGAATTAGTAAAAGATATATTAGCATATACTAAAGAAAATCAAGAAGAATTGATGCAACCACCACAATTTACTGATGGTGATCATCAAAACGAATCTGAGGGAGATCAATTTGATCCTACAGATAATATGGGTCATGATGATTTAGAATCAGATACACAACAACCAAAGGGAAACAACAGCGAAGAGTTAAACGGCAAAGATGAAGATACAAGTGAAGGTTCAAGCTCAAACGATGAGACTGAGAGCTCAAGCGAAGAAGATGTCGAATCACCAGTATTTTCATCTGAACCCGTTCATAAAGGTGATGTTGATCAATCAATAACTGATACAATATTTAGAGAAATGGAAAAAGGTTTAGTTGAAGTACCTGAAGATGGTCAACCAATTGCAGCACAAGATATTAGTAAAGAATTTATGGATGATATTGTAATTAATTATAATGAACTTGCTCAAGATAGAAATAAAAGAAAGAGTGATGTTTATAGTGATACAGATGAAAACGATTGGTTAATAAGAGAATATGAAGCTTCACAAGCTAGATTTAAGCAAGGTATAAAAGACATTAAGAAAAACGTAAACTTTTCAGTAAAAGAATTTGAACAAAGAAAAGCTGCAACACAATGGCAAAAAGCTTCAACTGCAAAAACGGGTGTAATTGACATAAATAAATTATGGTCATACAAAACTAGTGATGATATTTTTCTAAGAACTACAAAACTAGCTGATGCAAAAAATCATGGTATGATGTTAATAGTAGATTATTCTGGATCAATGAGCTCATCAATAAGATACGTATTGAATCAAGTTTTACATACAATTATGTTTTGTAAAGCTGTAAATATTCCATTTGAAGTTTATGGTTTTAGTACAACTAACAAAAAGTTGTATGATTCATGGAGAAAATTTAAAGATGGTGATATTGAACTTGATGATATTTCTATGCCAATGTTATGTTCATCATCATTAAGTAAAAAAGATTTTGAAGAGTCTATTAGACATATGTGGACTAGAATTGATTATGAAGGCTGGGGTTCAGAAAGATTTAATTCTAAATATGAAGATTGGGGATCAACACCTTTAAACCAATCTTTATTAGTAGCAAGACATCTTATTAAAAAGTTTAGAGTTAAAAATAATATTGAAAAAATGAATTTAATAACATTTACAGATGGTGACGCAAACTCCATGAGAGTAATGCAAGATCCAAAATATGCTGAGAATAAATTTAACACATACGCTTATAGTAGTAAAATTAGAGTTTTTGTTGATGGTAAGTATATTGAAGCCAAAAACAGAGCTCAGATGACTAAAGCTATACTAGAAAATATTAAAAAACAATTTCAAGTAAATACAATTGGATTCTTTATGGCAGATGATAATCACCATTGGAATAATAAACTTGGTCAAATATCTCATGAAAAAAATTATGATTGGTATGATTATAAGCCAGAATCTAATAAAGAATATAGAAAAAACAAATGTGTCGAAGTTAAAAACTTTGGCGGATACAATAATTTTTATCTTGTAAAAGGTAATAAAAACCTTGATACTTCAGCAGATGATTTTGATATCGAGGATAATGCATCTAATGGCCAAATTAGAAATGCTTTTAAAAAGTATTCAAAAAGTAAGAAATTAAATAAAGTTCTTATGACTAAATTTGGAGCTGCAGTTGCATAAAAAATATGAAAAAAGTGCAATTATTTTACAAAAAACTGTTTACAATACAGTAAAACTGTGGTATAATAGTACTATAATTTGATAATGATAACGGAGTGAATATATTATGAATGAATTGAAAATATCAACGCAAAATATTTTGAAAGAACTGGCCAAGAATTTTCCTGACCAAAAACAGTTTAGAAAAAATATTATTGAAACAACTGGTAAAAGCTTAGGCTATACCGGAAAAGATTGGAAAGATCTTATTACCCCTGACAATAGAGTTAAAATAGGTACGTATGATCTAAGCGCACTTATTCAACCATATGAATCTAATGTGGTTGATTTACCAAAAGGGTCTATTGCAAAAATGCAATCTATTGTAAACCAAGAAAAAACATTTGCTAAGTCAGATCCCACATTCGTACCATGGGGACCATTCCATGATATAGTAAAAATTGTAAAATGTGGTATGTTTTATCCTGTATATATATCAGGGCTATCTGGTAATGGTAAAACCTTTATGGTTGAACAAGCATGTTCAAAACTAAACAAAGAATTTATTAGAGTACAAATTAACCCGGAGACAGATGAAGATGATTTACTCGGAGGTTTTAGACTTATTGACGGAGAAACTATATTCTCTAAAGGTCCAGTTCTTAAAGCAATGGAGAACGGTGCAGTTTTACTTCTCGATGAAATCGATAGAGCTACAAATAAAATTATGTGTCTTCAAGGTATACTTGAAGGTAAGCCTGTACTCGTTAAGAAAACGGGTGAAACGATTACTCCGGCGCCTGGATTTAATGTTATAGCAACAGCTAATACAAAAGGTAAAGGTTCTGAAGATGGAAGATTTACTGCGGCATCAATAATTGATGAAGCTTTCTTAGAAAGATTTACTATTGCAGTAGATCAAAAGTTTCCATCGCCTTCCATTGAAACTAAAATTGTTTTAAATCACATGGAAAAATTTGGTGCAGTAGATAAAGAATTTGCAGAAAAATTAGTTTCATGGGCTGATATTATTAGAAAAACTTTTTACGATGATGGTGTTGATGAAGTAGTATCAACAAGAAGATTGTGTCATATTGTACAATCATTCTCTATCTTTAAAAATAAAATAAAAGCAATTGAGTTATGTATCGCTAGATTTGATGATGATACAAAAGAAGCATTCTTAGATCTATATACAAAAGTAGATTCAGGTGCATTAGATAATGAGGAGAATAATGTCGAAGAACAAACAAACGAACTTTAAGTTTAATGAAGGAGCTCTTATTGAAGAGCTCTTAAATTATGTTAGTGCAACCTATGATGGTCATTACAGTAAAAGTAATTTTCAATCAACTGAATTTATTATTGATTGTGGACATGGCATGGGTTTCGCTTTAGGGAATGTATTGAAGTATACGCAAAGATACGGCAAAAAAGAAGGTTATAATAGAAAAGATCTATTAAAAATACTACATTACGCTATTATTGCATTACACGTACATGATGAAGAAAATGAAAAATAAAAAAGGAAAATATTATGCAATTATCTGAAAATACGGTTAATATCCTCAAAAACTTTGCGGGTATTAATTCTAATCTAGTATTTAAACCTGGTCAATCACTTTCAACTATATCAGAAGCTAAAACTATTATGGCAAAAGCTTCTATTGCTGAAAACTTTGATCATGAATTTGGTGTATACGATTTGAATGAATTCTTATCTGTAATGAATTTAGTCGATGCTCCAGTTTTAACATTTGAAGACAAGTCTGTTCTTGTTTCAAATACAGCAGGTGGTGTTAAAAGACCAAATTCAACAAAGGTAAGATACTATTACTCTGAACTTGATATTCTAACACAACCAAGTAAAGATATCAACATGCCAAAATGTGAAGTAAGCTTTGATTTATCATCTGATGATTTAGATAGAATCAAAAAAGCTGCTGCAGTTCTTGGACATACAGAATTAATGTTTAGCTGTGACAGTGGTGGATCACCACGTGATAGCGCTGAAGTTGTTGCAAAAGTCTTTGATGAAAGAGACGCTACTGCAAATACATTTAATATCACACTTGATACAACTTCAACAGAAACATTTGATTTCGTCTTTAGTATTTCAAATTTAAAAATGCTACATGGCGATTATAAAGTTTCGATTTCTTCAAGGCTAATATCCAATTGGAAAAACAATGATATTCCAGTTGAATATTTTATTGCTCTTGAAAAATCGTCAAGTTACGGTGTATAAATATATTATGCACAGTAAGTATTCTCATAATATTATGAGGATAATACGAGAAGATGCCGAATGGTTCGGGTCTCTCAAAATTAGTCTACTTTGCAAAGGAGAAGAAAATGGCTGAATTAGATAATAAAGTCCTTCCTGAGGGAGGCGAACAACCTGAAGCTCCACAGCTTTCGCTGCAAGATATCGCGACGTTTGTACAAATCATAGATATTGTATCAAGACGTGGTGGTTTCGAAGGGCAAGAGCTAGAAGCTATTGGTGGTTTGAGAAATAGAGTAGTAGCATTTTTAAATGCTGCCTCTGAATCTCAAGGGAAAGAAGCTCCAGAAGGGCTTGTTCCTGAAACACCAGCAGGTGCTGATCTACCAGAAGAGGTAGAAGCTGAAGAAGTTAATTAAACTTCTTATTGTGGGGGTGAAATTCCCCTGCACTTTTTATTATATTGAGGAATTATATTATGAATAAAAATGAATTATCACTTTTATTAGAAGCACTACAAAAAGGTACTGCAACGGTAACCTTTCAAAAAATTGACTCAGATGAAATACGAGTCATGCATTGTACATTAAATCCCAAAGTTCTAAAAGCTAATGGTGTTGATATTGTAATTGAAGGTGTCAATCCTAACACAGACCATGTTGCTGTGTGGGCTCTAGATAAAAGCGCATGGAGGTCATTTCGTGTTAGTACAGTCTTAGGATGGGAGGTACTATAATGAATGAATTCTTATGGGTTGAAAAATATCGACCACAAAAAATTAAAAATTGTGTATTACCTGCACATATAAAAACTACACTTGAAGATATTGTTAACGGAGGTGAATTACACAATATGCTTCTGACTGGCACAGCCGGTCTAGGTAAAACCACAGTTGCTAAAGCTTTATGTAATGAATTAAATCTTGATTATTTACTTATAAATGGCTCTGAAGAATCTGGTATTGATACACTAAGAAATAAAATTAAACAATTTGCTTCATCGATCTCACTCCAGGGAGGCTACAAAGTAGTTATCCTAGATGAAGCAGATTACCTTAATGCTCAATCAACGCAGCCTGCATTACGCGGCTTTATTGAAGAATTTTCTGCAAATTGCAGATTTATTTTAACGTGTAATTTTAAAAACAGAATTATTGAACCACTTCATTCAAGATGTACAACAATCGAATTTAATATTCCAAAAAAAGATGCAGAAAAATTATGTTCTGTTATGATGGAACGCTTAATGATAATATTAGAAGCTGAAGGTATTAAATACGAAAGACAAGTACTTGCTGAACTTATAATGAAATACATGCCAGATTGGCGTAAAGTAATAAATGAATTACAAAGATATTCTGTATCTGGTGTAATAGATACTGGAATACTAGTTTCGCTTTCAGAAAAAACATTTAATGATTTAATTATACACTTAAAACAAAAAAACTTTAAAGAAATGCGACAATGGGTTGTAAACAATATTGATTCTGAACCGGTTGCTATTTTTAGAAAGTTATACGATAATATGTATACATATGTAGAACCAGCATCTATTCCACAGCTTGTTCTTATTTTAGCAGATTATCAATATAAAAATTCTTTTGCAGCTGATCATGAATTGAATACGGTTGCGTGTTTAACTGAAGTTATGGCGGGTGTACAATTTAAATGAAAACATATGATATAGAACAAGCGTTAAAACATGAAGTTAAAGAAATGCAAAAACAAATACATAACTTGCAAGTAAGAGTCTCTGAACTTGTAGATGAAAATATAGATCTAAAAAGAAGAGCTAAACTGCTAGATGATTTAGTTTATGATAAGTTGATGAAAAAATGAACCCATTTGATTATTTAAACTCTATTAACAATACTAAAAAAGATATTATGATAGATGATATTGCTGAAAAAGATTATAACGCTTTTATGGTAAATCGAGGTCTATCATATTTTTCTGATACTATTTTAATGGCAAATGAAATGAACATAAATCATCACCTAGAAAGCCGTCTTCAATTCGATTTTCTTATAAATATAATTAAGAAGAAACGAAGATTTTCTAAGTGGTTGAAAGCTACTGAAATTGAAAATCTTTCAATTATAAAAGAATATTATGGATATAGCGATGAAAAGGCTAAGTCTGTATTGTCATTATTTGGAAATGATCAAATAAATGAACTGAAAAAAAGGATTTACAAAGGTGGAAAACGAAAACAATAATATAGAAGTCTCATGGTCACCAGCCTCAATGTTGGAGATCACACTCAACGAACCTGATGATTTTTTAAAAATCAGAGAAACATTAACACGTATCGGTGTAGCATCAAGAAAAGATTTAAAATTATATCAATCATGCCACATATTACATAAACAAGGCCGATACTTTATAGTACATTTTAAAGAACTATTCTTATTAGATGGAAAACCATCTAACTTACTTTTGAATGATATTCAAAGAAGAAACACTATTGCTACGTTGCTGGCCGATTGGGGACTAATTACATTAGTAGATCCTGAAGAGGCTAAAGACATTGCCCCACTTAGACAAATTAAGGTTATACCTTTTAAAGAAAAGTCTGAATGGCAGTTATGTCCAAAGTACAACATAGGAAATAGTAACAATGATAAGAATTAAAAAAACCCTGGAATATATTCATAAAATTATGAAATCAGGTAGAATAAATAAAGTTGTAAAACTTATTTGTTAACTAGAATATAAACTAGTATAAATAATATTGAGGCGCCGAATAGGTCGGGCCTCAAAAATTAACCTTGCTTAATAATAGGAGGAAAACATGGTTAGAAATACTTTGAACGTTCCGCGTTCGCTATTCGTAGGCTTCGAAGGCCTTTTTGATGAGCTAGAGGGAATACATAATTCCGCTAGATCTGGTAATGACAACTACCCACCACACAACATTGTAAAAATCGATGATGAAAAATTTCTCATCGAAATGGCTGTTGCTGGTTTCACACAAGAAGATATTGACGTTGAAGTCAAAGAAGGTATCCTCAAAGTGCGTGGAAAAATCGAAAGCGATGCACGTGAATATGCTTGGAAAGGTATATCATCCCGCAAGTTTGAGAAGAGCTTCCGTCTCTCAGAATTTGTCGTAATAGATGGTGCCGATTTAGAGAATGGAATACTCGTGGTTTATGCCAGAGTTGAACTTCCGGAAGAGAGGCGTCCTAGGAAGATCGAGATAGGGTCTGCTGGGGCATCAAAGAAAAAATCTTTTTTGAAAGGCTAGTATCAGCGAACACCCGGTAGATTAGTAATAAACTTTTTTACTGGAGAACAGCAATGAAAACATTGATGCATTATGTGCACAAGCACGAGGACATTGCAGAGACCCTAAGTGGAATACTCGTTATGCTCATTACTATGGGAGCAGTTTTAGGAATGGCTCCATTTATAATGTTATTAACCGTATCTGGTTAGGATCTGTAAGACTCAGGGGGGATGGAAACATCCCCTCAACTTTATGAAAAAAAGTGAAAATAATTGTTTACATTATGATAAAACTATGGTATAATATATACTATATATTGGAAATGGTTACATTATGAAATTTTATACGCATGTCACAAAATACGGTAATTATATCTACTACCGTGGTTATGACCATAACAAAAAAATCAAAGAAACAGTAAAATACGAACCATCACTTTTTGTCGCGACAAATAAGCCATCTGCGTGGAAAGCACTCGACGGTACACCAGTTGGTCAAGTCAAATTTGATTCTATGAATTCAGCAAAAGAGTGGATGAATAACAACAAACAAGTAGCCGGGCTCCACATATTTGGTAATACCAACTATACCGCTGCGTTTATCAATGACTATTTTCCTGGTCAAATTCAATTCGATCGTAACAAAATAAATGTCACTACTATCGATATTGAGGTTGCGTCTGACAATGGTTTCCCCGAGCCAGAACAGGCCGATAGTCCGATTATATCTATTACATGTAAAAATAATATTGATAATACATACTATGTGTGGGGTCTCGGTGAATATGATACATCAATATCCTATATGAAATCTCATAGAGTTGTATATTCTCGATTTAATACTGAAGCAGATCTATTGATTAACTTTATAACCTGGTGGTCAAAACCATCTAATATGCCAGATGTTATTACGGGTTGGAATACATCATTCTTTGATGTTCCTTATATGTACAATCGTATGTGTAAAGTAATTGGCGAAGCTTATGCTAAACGTCTTTCACCATATCATCAAAATCGTAATGCAATGCGTATTGATGTCATCCCTGGTAAACAAACTGCTCGTAATGGTAAGCGGTATACAATCATGGGTTTATCTAATCTAGATTATCTTGATTTGTTTAAAAAGTTTGGTTATTCATATGGTCCACAAGAAACATACAAACTCGATCATATTGCTAACGTTGTGCTTGGTGAAAGAAAACTATCTTACGAAGAAGCTGGTTCACTACATACTTTATATCAAACCGACCATCAAAAATTTATTGACTATAACATTAAAGATGTTGAATTAGTTGATCGTCTCGAAGATAAGCTTGGATTAATTACGTTATGTATGACTATGGCTTATAAGGCTGGTGTAAATTACAACGACACATTTGGTACAACTAATATATGGGACACAATCATTTATCGTAAATTGTTCGAACACAAAATTGCAGTACCACTAAAACGTGATCAAAACAAAACATTTTATCCTGGTGGTTATGTAAAAGATCCGCAGGTTGGAATACACGAAAACATTGTCAGCTTTGACTTAAACTCGCTATATCCTTCTATTATTATGCAATACAATATGTCACCCGAAACTATTGCTGAAGGTGAAATAACTAACTTTGACTTAGAAGGAATGCTTGCAGGTTCTTATAAACCTAACAACAAAGGTAAAGCACTTGCTGCAAACGGTCAATACTTTAACACTGAATTCAAAGGTATTATTCCAACTATTATTGATGAAATGTACAGTGAACGTGTTGAAATCAAAAACCAAATGATTCAATCACAAATTAAATTACAAAAAGTTGATAAAGAAGATAAACAAGAATTATATGCTATTGAACGTGATATTGCAATCGCAGAAAACCAGCAAATGTCTATTAAGATTTTACTTAATTCACTTTACGGTGCAATGGGTAATCAATACTTTAGATTCTTTGATCAACGAGTAGCTGAAGCTATTACACTAACAGGTCAACTTACAATACGCTGGGCTGAATATGCTCTTAATGATTACCTAAATAAAATATTACGCAAAGATCAAACTTTTAAAGATTATGTTCTTGCAATCGATACTGATTCTCTTTATGTAGGTCTAGAAGACTTAACTAAAGCAGTTCAACCAAACAATACTACTGACTTCTTAGATACTGTATGTGAAGATAAGTTTGAACCAGTACTTGCAAAAGCATATGATAATTTATATTCTCAACTTGGCGGGATATCTAATCGCATGGTTATGAAACGTGAAGCTATTGCCGATCGTGGTATATGGACAGCTAAGAAAAGATATATTCTAAATGTTCAAGATAACGAAGGTGTTCGTTACGCTGAACCAAAACTCAAAATCATGGGTATCGAAGCTATTAAATCGTCTACACCGGCGCCATGTCGTGATGCCTTAAAACAAATATTTAAAGTAATTATTCAGGGTAATGAATCAGAAACTCAAAAATCAATTGAAGCCTTTAAACAACACTTTGATACATTGTCTGCTCATGATATTGCTTTTCCTCGAGGTGCTACCAAAGTTCGAGAATTTAAAGACAACAACCTAATTTACAGAAAGGGTACACCAATTCATGTACGTGGTGCATTACTATACAATAAACAAGTTATAGACCTAGCATTACAAAAAAGATACGAACAAATCAAAAACGGCGATAAACTCAAATTTGTTTATCTACGTAAACCCAACAAAATTCATGAAAACGTTATTTCGTTTATCGATTATCTGCCTCGTGAGTTTGGACTTGAAAAGTATATTGATTACGAAACACAGTTTCAAAAAACTTTTCTTGATCCTATTGAACCAATTCTTGATGCTGTGGGTTGGTCATCTAAGGAAATCGCAACACTAGATGATTTCTTTGGATAAAAAACGGTGTACATATACTACATTTTGTGGTATAATATATAACATTGGAGAAAAAAATGAAATTAGTAAGATTAACCTCACAAGAGGAAATAATTGGAAAGGTGATCGAAAGATCAGATGAAATAGAAATTAGCGATGCTTTTAATATGGTAGCAACTGAACCAGGTAAAATTGGATTCATTCCATTTATGGCTTATGCTAAAGGTGATAGTCATGTAATTAATAAAAGACATGTAATCATGGTATGTGATCCGGTAGACGAATTAGTTGATCAAGTTAGAAGTATGACAAGTGGTCTGGTTGTACCAGATAAAAAGGTAATTACATAATGAGTAAAGACTGGGTAGATGATATTTACCAAATGCAAAGTAAATATCGAACAAGAGACTGGGTTGAAAATAATCCTGAAAAACTAAAAGAATTTTTAAAGTTTAGGATAGCATTTTTACAAGAAGAATTAGATGAAACAAGACAAGCATATATGTTAAACGACGCAGAAGAAGTCGTTGATGGTCTTATTGATCTATGTGTCGTTGCAATTGGTACACTTGATGCATTTGGAGTTGATCCATATAAAGCATGGGATGAAGTACTTTATGCAAATATGAGAAAAAACGTAGGTGTTAAAGCAGAAAGACCTAATCCACTAGGACTACCAGATCTGGTTAAACCAGAAGATTGGGAGGCACCATCACACAAAGGTAATCATGGTAAGTTTAACGATATTTGATTCTATATACGATAATAAAACAGAAAAAAGAATGGATTATAATTCATTCGATGAATTTGAAAGTATATTATATAAGCTAGCAGAAAGTGATAAGTATCCTAAAAAAACGGATGCACCATTAATTTCACCAGCAATTTATAAGACCGAGACCACCCGAGCAAATTCCAATGTAACCGGCTGGGGTGGTTTCGGCATCATTGATGTTGATGATTACGAAGGTGATATTGAAGAAATACATAATAAATATTCTAAATATCGATATGTTTGTTATTCGACAGCGTCATCTACAAAAGAACATCCAAAATTTAGATTAGTATTTCCATTAACAGAACATGTAGATGTTGATAATATTAAACACTTTTGGTTCGCACTTAACAAAGAAATAGGAGACATCGCTGATGCTCAAACAAAAGATCTTAGTAGGATGTACTACATCCCTAGTAAATACAAAGGCTCTTACAACTTTATATTTTCCCATGAAGGAAGCGTCATGGATCCAAAAGCTCTCATGGAGAAACACAGATATGTCATACCAAATGAATCGTTTTTCGATAAGCTTCCAGACGCAATCAAAGAAGGACTTATCAAACACAGAAAAGAAACACTCAATAAAACTGACTTTTCATGGACGGGATATAGAGACTGCCCTTTTGTAAATAAATCACACGTTGAAGAATATAGAACAATAAGTGGTAGTGGCTGGTATTCTAAAATGTACCAAATAATGGTATCAACTGCAGGTAATGCAGTGGCCCGTGGTTATCCAATTACAGCTAAAGAAATCGCGTGGATATGCCAAGATTTAGATAATGATACAGGCAACTGGTATGCCAAACGTGATTTCGAAAAAGAAGCCGATAGAGCTATCGAATTTGTTTTTAAGAATAATTTATGAAAATAGGATTTACATGTAGCACATTTGATTTATTACATGCGGGGCATGTACAAATGTTAAGAGAAGCTAAACAACAATGTGATTATTTGATATGTGGATTACAAATTGATCCAACAATAGATAGATCTGATAGTAAGAATAAACCAATACAAACAGTAGTTGAAAGATATACTCAACTAAAAGCCGTAAAATACGTCGATGAAATAATTCCATATTCAACTGAAAGAGATCTAATGGATATATTAGAATTGTATACAATTAATGTTCGTATACTTGGTGAAGAATATAGATACAAAGATTTTACTGGTAAAGAAATATGTCGTGAAAGAGATATTGAATTATACTTTAATAATAGAGCTCATAGATTTAGTAGTACAACACTAAGAAATTCTATGTTAGGAGAAAAAAATGAAGGATGATAAAGTAGATAAAGGAATATTATACCTAGGTTGGTTTATATTATTGATGTGGTTATTCCTTGCAGCTGGAAAAGCTTATGGTGATGATCATAATATAACATATCATGGCCACCAAATTTATTTGCAAAATGAACCAGTAATATGCATAGCAAAAAATATTTACTTCGAAGCTGCAAATCAATCATTTGCAGGTAAAGTTGCAGTAGCACATGTTGCAATAAATAGACAGCACTCAGAATTATTTCCAAACAATGTATGTGATGTAATTTATCAGGCAAAAACAAAAATTAACTGGAAAGGTAACGAGGTTCCCATTAAAAATCAATGTCAATTTAGTTGGTATTGTGATGGTAAACCTGATGTACCTAAAGATTCAGACACATGGTTAACATCCGTGTGGATAGCAGATTTAGTATTAACAGGAAAATATCCTGATATAACTGAAGGATCACTATGGTATCATGCAGATTTTGTAGAACCATATTGGTCAAAACAACTTGAACATGTGGTTACTATTGATAATCACTTGTTTTATAAATGAGGAAAAAAAATGTATACGTATAAAGTAGATGTAACTAGAGTCGTAGATGGAGATACAGTCGATGTAGATATCGATTTAGGATTTGGTATGACTTATAAAAAACAACGAGTAAGAATGATGGGAATAGATACACCTGAATCTCGTACTCGTGATTTAGAAGAAAAATTTTATGGTAAACAATCTAAATATTTTTTAGAAAGTTTATTAAAAGATAAAGAAGTTGAATTAGTATCACATGACAAAGGAAAATTTGGTAGAATATTAGGTGAACTTTTTTTTGAGGGAGAACCTTTATCTGTTAATCAAATGATGATACAAAATTATCATGCAGTTCCATATTATGGTAGTTCAAAAGACTTAACTGAAAAGCATCATTTAGATAATAGAAAAGCATTAAATGATCAAGGAATTATATACGAAGGATAATATGTTTAATTGGAATATATACGAAATAGGATTAGATGAGAAATTAGTAAAAGAAAGAGCTACATATGAAGCACGACTAATAAAAAGTAATAAAAAAGATGCCCATCGATGTTTTGATACAGATATATTACCAAATACCATAAAAGGACATTATGCTGAATGGATTGCTATGACACATCTTGGTCAAACTGATAATCCAGAAGAATATTTTGATACAATTGACCAAGATAATATTGAAGCTGAGCATAAAGTAAGTTATTCTAGATATAAATTAAATCAAAGAGTTGATGAATATATGTGGCGAATAATGAAACAAGAAAGAACTAATTGGCCTAAAAGACAATTAAATCATAGAGTATATGGTTGGATTGGAGATGCTTTAGAAGGTGATTATAAACTACATGGTATATATGAATATGATAAAAAAATGCAAAAAATGGTTTACATTACACCAGAACTATGGTATAATAATAACTATAAAATAAGGAATCAACTATGAAAGAATCATTAAAAGTTTTACAAGAATGTGCTGAATTACAAACACGTAAGTCACAAGATTATCAAAACGAAAACTCAAGAATACAACAAGCAGATTATTATCCTAGAGGTATTGCTTCTATTCTTGATATTATAAACGCAAAAACTTTACGTATGTGGAGTGTTTTAGAAGCAATGGAATCTGATCCAGATTATGAACCTAATTTTGAATCACTCGAAGATTCAGGTAAAGATCTTATTAATTATGCTTCGTTTTTAGTTGCGTATCTTCGTGGTGGTATTCCTGGTCAAGACGCTATTGACAAAGATCTTTTAAATAGGAAATCAAATGTTAGAGATTAGTCAAATTCAGCAATATTTTATTAATGAATTAAGTAATAAACGCTTTACTATTGATAGAACTGGTGCAAAAACAATTGAATTGATTGGTGCTTCATTTTGTGCTAATGAACCAGCTATATTTGGTGAGCCAAATGATGAATATATTAGAGATGAAATCGAATGGTATAGGTCTCAATCTACAAATATTTTTGATATATACGATAACGGCCGTTATGATACAGATAAAGAACCGCCAATGGCTTGGAAACTTACTGCAAATGAGCATGGTGAAATCAATTCTAATTATGGCCATTTAATTTGGTCAGAAAAATATTATGGACAATTTGAACAAGTAGTTTTAGAATTAACTAGAAATCCTGATTCACGTCGAGCATCGATGATTTATACTAGGCCTTCAATATGGGAAGAATATAATGAAAACGGTAAAAATGATTTTATTTGTACAAACTCAGTAACGTATTATATTCGTAATGGTGAATTACATTGTGTAGTACAAATGCGTTCAAATGACGTAATATTTGGTTATCGTAACGATTACGCTTGGCAAGAATATGTTCTTGCTGAATTAGCTACTGAACTCGATGTAGATGTAGGTAGTATCTATTGGCAAGTACAAAACTTGCATGTATATGAGAGGCATTTTAATCTTGTCAAATGATTGGGATAAAAAATATATTAGACTAGCTAGAGAGATATCTACTTGGTCAAAAGATCCAAGTACACAAATAGGTGCTGTAGCTATTGGTAAAAAGGGCCAAGTTTTAGCACAGGGATATAATGGATTTCCACGTGGTATTGAAGATAAAGAAGAACGTTTAACTAATAGAGAAGAAAAATATAAGTATGTAGTTCATGCAGAAATGAATTGCATATACAACGCTACCTATAATGGTGTATCTTTAAATGGAAGTACAATATACATTTATGGATTACCGGTTTGTAGTGAATGCGCTAAGGGATTGATACAAGTTGGTGTAAAAAGAGTTGTATCAACACCAGTTACAAATGGAACACCTGAGCAGTGGGCAGTGTCCACTAGATTAACCAAAGCTTTATTTAAAGAGGCTGGGATAAAATACGAATATATAACTACTATATAGTTTGTGCCCATAGCTCAATTGGATAGAGCAACAGCCTTCTAAGCTGTAGGTTCCAGGTTCGACTCCTGGTGGGTGCGCCAGATAAGGAGATAAAAATGTTTTACGCAGATTTTACATTTGTTTTAAATGAAAATGGATTAACAATGGCTGATGTTGATCCAGATGAGATGATTAAAGTTGAAAACACTGGTCTTAAAGAAGGTGATACTTTTGTATTAAAATTAGGATCACAAGGCCAAATTATGTTTATAAAAAA
>TARA_B100001057_G_scaffold501192_1_pt1 | contig 15753 bp, 13 predicted proteins | sample TARA_B100001057 | Tara Oceans TARA_B100001057 (sample SAMEA2621839) | marine metagenome | biome: marine biome (ENVO:00000447); feature: surface water layer (ENVO:00002042); material: "saline water (ENVO:00002010), including plankton (ENVO:xxxxxxxx)" | depth 5 m
GAGTGTTACCTTGACAGGGTAGAAGTCACTGGTTCGAATCCAGTATGGTCCACCAAAATTAGCCTCACAAATTGTGAGGTTTTTATTTTAAATGAAAAAAAAGTTAAATATAGTTTGGTTAAAAAGAGATTTAAGAACAACTGATCATCAACCTTTATTTGAAGCTGAAAAGGCGAAAACAGACTATATCATTGTATATTTATTTGAGCCAAAGATTATTAATTTTTCTGACTCTAGCCTGAGGCATCAACAGTTTATTTATCATTCAATTTTAGAAATCAACAGGTCTTTAAAAAAGTATAGAAGAAAAGTACATATTTTTAAAAGCGATGCAAATGCTTTTTTTGAACATATCACTTCTATATATCAAATTAATATTATTTTTTCTTATCAGGAAACAGGAATTAACATTACTTGGTATAGAGATAAAAAATTACATAAAACATTAATTAGTAAAAATATTAAATGGGTCGAATTTGAAAATCAAGGAGTTTGTAGGGGAATTGACAATAGAATTAATTGGGATAAAAATTGGTTTACATATGTTAATTCTCAAGTAATAAATAATGTCTTTACTGTAAATAATTTTGATTTAGATTATAAAAAATTTCAATTCTGTATTGATGATTTTTCAAACTACAAGAATTACAACACTTATTATCAGCCTGCCGGAGAATTGTTTGCAAAGAAATATTTGTCTTCTTTTATTAATAAAAGATTTATTAATTATAATAATCACATTTCTATTCCTGAAAAAAGTAGATATTCTTGTAGTAGACTATCTACATATCTGTCATGGGGGAACTTGAGCATGAGGTACGTCTATCAATCAATTAAAAATTCAAGAAATTACCTTCTAAATAAAAGGCCTTTTGATTCTTTTTTAGCTAGACTTAAATGGCGTTCACATTTTATTCAAAAATTTGAGGTTGATTGTTCATATGAACATACTTGTATTAATAGCGGATATGAAAAACTAATTTATCCAAATAATGATATATATTTAGAGTCGTGGATTTCTGCAAAAACAGGTTTTCCAATTATTGATGCTTGTATGAATTGCTTGAAAAAAACAGGTTGGTTAAATTTTAGAATGAGGGCAATGCTAGTTTCCTTTTTATGTCATTATTTAGAACAAGATTGGAGGAGAGGAGTTCATCATTTATCTAAGTTTTTTTTAGATTATGAGCCGGGCATTCATTTTACGCAATTCCAAATGCAGGCCGGTGTTACAGGAATAAATTCAATTAGAGTGTATAATCCAATTAAGCAGTCTAAAGAAAAAGATCCAGATTCAATTTTTATTAAAAAATGGGTTCCAGAGTTAGCGAAAATTAATAATAGTTTATTACATGAGCCATGGAAATTAACAAAAATTGATTTAAGTGGAGAAAAAATTCCTAAACATTACATTAACCCAATCATCTCTCCTGAATTGAAGCGAACGCAAACGGTTAAGAACCTTTGGTCATTTCGTAAGTATAAATATGTAAAAGAGGAGTCAAATCGGATTTTAAAAGTTCATGTTAGGCCTAGAAAATTATCATGAAATACAATCTAGTTTTCAATTAATTAATTCAGTTTTACAACACAGAAATTTCAAAATTTACATCAATTTTACTTTCAGTATTATTTAATGCAGTTGCTTCAATTTGTATTCTACAAGAACAAGCAATATTTTCTGACATTTTATTTGTTTCTATTGTCTTAGAGTAGCTCCAATTAGTTTCGTAAACATTTTTCCATTCAAGTAAATTGAAGCTATCAAATTTATCATCAGAACAATTTAATATTTCATAATAGGTTATGTTATCTATATTTTCTTCATGGTTAATTGTAATTGATACAGGGATACTTTCTCCAATTAAATAATAATCATTTGATGGATTTTCAACGATTATATTTGGTTTAATTTTTTCTTCTTTTTCTTTATCACAAGATGATGATATAAAAATTAAAAATAAATAAACAATATACTTAAGATGCTTCATGTTGATATATAATATTTTTTTAAGTTACTCCAAATAGATAATTAAATCAAATTTGTTCATAATCAAATGTTAAAAACTTAAGATCGGTAAACAAAATTAAAAACTATTTATGAGATATTTTTGCACTTTGAATAATTAGATATGAATAAAATAATATTAATATTTTTTTTTGTTTCTTCTCTCATATTTTCACAAGCCCCTCAGGGTATAAATTATCAAGCTGTTGTTAGAGATGCTGGTGGTCAGTTGTATGACAACCAAGAATTAACAGTTATTTTTAAATTGATAGTTTTAGAAACTGGAAATGTCACTTGGGAAGAGAGTCATATGGTTCAAACTAATGAATTTGGACTATTTAATTCTATTATTGGTCAAGGTCAATCATTAGGTGATAATTTATTTTCTGATATTAATTGGGGCGAAGGAACTATTTTTGTGACAGTTGATATTGATTTTGATAACGACGGACCTCAGCCTCCAATAGATTTTGGTGAGTCTCAATTATTGAGTGTTCCTTATGCTTTATATTCTAATTCGTCAGCAGATAATAGGTGGGTGGAAGAAAATAATAGTATATCTCCTGCAAACCCTCAAAATAGAATAAATATAACATCTAGTGAAATTGATTTATCGTCAGATGATATTGAAATTGGGACCCAAAATAGTATTGTTCAATTCAATTATCAAGATTTAAAGTTTTATAATAATCAGAATTTATTCTTAGAAATGACTTCAGATCAGTTAAATATTCAAGGTAGAATAAATAGTCTTGAGCCAAACGAACCATCAAATCTAACAACTAAAAATTATGTAGATTCAAGAGATGATGATGTTGTTCTTCAAATGAATTCAGCATTTACTGAAAATATAAATTATTTTCAATCTGAAGTTGATAATATATTAACTGACATTTCAAACTTACAAAGTAATGTCAATTTAAACTCTGATGCTTATTATGTTCTACAAGATATTGTGAATACAAGTAACGGAAATATGCAAAATCAAATTGATATAATTAATACTGTATTATCAGCACTTGAAGAAACCATATATGAAAATATAAGTTTGCAAACTCAATTAGAATCAATGCAAAATCAAATTATAAATCTTACTAATTTAATTTCGCAAATTCAGGAAACAATTTCACAACAATGAAATTATATACTAACCTAATTATAGGTTTCCTTTCTTTTCCTTTATTTATTTTCTCACAAACTCTTGATGCTAATGTTTTGGGATCTTCTGGAAATTTTTTTTTAAATGATAAATCAGTTTCATATACAATTGGAGAAGTTATTGTATATCCATATGAACAACAAAACCATTTTTTATATCAAGGATTTCAAAATATTGCATCAGAATTATATTGTCATTATGATTGTGTATTATTTAATCAACAAATAGACCTTCCCGAGGGATGGAGTTATTGGTCAACATATCTATCACCAAAAAACCCTGAGATGGAAGAGATTTTTGAAGCCATTAATAACGAAGTTATAATTTTAAAGGATCAATATGGAGAAGTATATTGGCCTTATTTCGGCATAAACGGAGTTAATACCCACACACTTGGAGAAGGTTATCAAATTAAAATGAACTCAAGTCAAACTTTAAATATTCAAGGATACAAACAAATAAATCCTACAGTTACAATATATGAGGATTGGAATATTTTAGGTTGTTTGTATCATGAGCCAAAACTGATCGAAGAAAATTTCTCTCCTGTTATAGAAAATATTATTCTAGTCAAGGATGAGAATGCTAATGTATTTTGGCCATTTTTATCAATCAATACTATTCAGTATTTTGAGCCAGGTGAAGCTTATGCAGTAAAATCAAACTCAGATTTTAATTTTACATTTCAAAATATAAATGAGGAGAACAATAGATATTTTTATGATAATTCAAGAAATCAACCATTTCACTTTCTAGCACCTAAATTTACAAATAACAATATGACAATAGGTTTTTCGAAAAATTTATTAAGCCAAATAATGAACAGTGGAGATGAAATAGCAGTATTTGATAAAAACAATAATATAGTTGGTGTTGAAGTTTTTGAAAATCAAAATTTAGCTATAACAGTTTGGGGAGATGATCCATATACAAATAATAAAGACGGAATGAGTGATTTTGAATTAATGAAATTTAAAATTTGGGACAACAATTCAAATAAAGAATATAATTTGGATATTGTTAATTGGGAACAAGGTTATAATTATTATTTATCAAATGGAATAAATATTGCCAAAGAAGTAAAAATAAAAAATGAAAATATTTTAGGAATATCATTAAATCCAAATCCTATTATTAATTCAAATATTAATTTAAACTTTGAATTAGTTAATAACTGTATGGTTGATATTTATTTGATTGATAATTTGGGTAAAAGAAAAAATATTTTCGAAAAAAATTTAGAGATGGGTAGGCATAGTCTAGAATTTAATTTAGATTTAAAATCTGGGTTTTACAATATAATAATTGAGCATTGCGATAATTTTAATACAATCCCTGTTTCAGTAATTTCTAATTAACAGTAATCATTTTTTTAATATTACCATCATCATAAATGTAAATTAATACACTCCCATTTTCATTTTCTTTCCCTAAAACATTAATTTTTTTTATTACTTTTTTTAATGGATTTTTTTGTTCAGTATAATTTGAATTATAGATTATACAGTTACAATTTTTATCATATATTCCATAATCAAATGTGCTAATAGTTTCAGTATTTACTTCAACTACACACTCATCAAATGGATATAAGCAAGTTGTATTTAAATTAAAGGGATTTAGGTAATTACAAGCTGTTTCGTCCTGACATCCATCAATTTCATCACAATTAATTTCTAATTGCCAGTTATAAAAATAATAGTAGAAATCGTAAGGGCTATCTGTAGTATTTGAAGTAATCTCAATAATATCATATAAATTAATAGGAAATGAATTTTCTTCTAAATTATTATTTCTAAATAATCCCTGGTTATCTCCGTTAATTCCAATTTTATAATTGTTACCTGGGTTTAATTCAAAATTTATATTTACTTCATTTAATCCTTGAATTAATTGTACACTTTGCAAAAAAATTTGATTATTGTCGCTATCTAAAATTTCAATTTGAGTTGTGAATTCAGTTTCGGAAATTAAATCTATTGTTTTTATGGTTACATCTTCATAACAATTAAAAGTCATATCCCACATATCATTATAATGATAGCCGCCAGTACCAAGTTCTAAATAATTTGGTCCAGCATATGCTAAAGATATATTTGCATCAGGGTTATAATTTGATGAATTTTGATCATTACATCCGAGGACTATATCAATACAACTGTTGTCATCAAAACAAGCTTCAGGATCAAAATTTAATGCCTCAAAATCAGTGCATCCAGAGACAAAACAACAGCTGTTATCATTTATTTCAGCATTAATATTAAAATTTAAAGCATCTTCGTTTGTGCATCCACATAAACTAGATATTTTAAACTTAAACAAATCATTATAGTAAGTATCAGTTTCAGCTTCGTAACCAGATGTAAGATAAACATCACAATCTATTACAAATGAACCTGGTGCCCATCTAGCACCACCAGGGTGTGAAGTTAACTGAGTCCAATTATCAAAATTTGGATCATATTCCCAAATTTCACCAGATTCTAATGGTCCATGATCATCACCGTCTCCGCTTAAAATATAACCTTTTCCACCAAATGAAAATTGTGTACCCGCCACCCTTCCTTCAGAGGGAAAGTCATTTAACTGTATCCATTCATTTGAAATTGAATTGAATTTATAGAAGTCATTGTATATAGTAATATCATTGTTAATGTAATCTCCATGTCCAAACCCAACATATGGTATGTCATTAATTGAAAAGTAAAATGGATGATGTCTGTTTCCAAAAATAAAATTAGCTTTTTGAGTCCAGTTATCATTATTAATATCGTATTCCCACCAGTCTCCAAAATTTTCTCCATCAGCGCTTCCTAAACCGACATAAATTTTTTCTTCTGTAAGTATCATCGCAGGGTGATTTCTACCTAGATCGGGAAAATCTGCAAGTTGCAGCCATGTATTCGTTGACATATCGTATCTCCACCAGTCATTTGGATAATTATTTTCGTTGCTTCCAAAACCAACATATCCATATTGATCATTTGACACTCCATAAGCATAACCTCTAGGGCCACCAGGAAAATTATTTAATTGTTCCCAGGTATTTAATTGTGAGTCGTATCTATAAACATCATCTAAGTATTCTCCCTGACTATTTTGTCCCGCAATAACGAAGCCATATCTATCGTTAGAAAAAGTAATTGGATGATGTCTTGATTCGCCCTCATAATATCCTAAGAAAGACCAATTTTGGCACACACCTATTAATGAGATAGAAAAAAAAAATATAAGTTTTCTCATTTATTTTTTAATAATTTTTTCGACACTCCCGTCATCGAAAATCATCAACAATAGTTTGTATTCATTGTTTTTATTATAATTTTCTCTGCCAAGAATATCGACAACTGTGATTAAATTTTTATTATTTTTTTCTTCATTTATTCCAATGCCATCACATGCGTCTCCAATATTATCAAAGTTAAAATCATCTTGATTTGGGTTAAATGTTTCAGGGCAATTATCAACTTCGTCACAAACATCATCATCATCAATGTCGTTGTCAATTATTTCTCCTTCTTCACATGATTCACAAATACCATCAATAAAAATACATGAGTCATCATCATCAGTTGCATTTGGATTAAAGTTACAAGCGTTTGAGTCTTGACATCCAGAAATTTCATCTAAGTCACAGACGCCATCATTATCGATATCGTTGTCCATAATTTCTCCATTTTCACATGTTTCACAAATACCATCAACAAAAACGCATGAACCATCATCATCGGTTGCATTTGGATTAAAGTTACAGGCGCTAGAATCGACACATCCAATAATACAGTCGTTTTCTGTTAGTTCATCACAATAATCACAATCATCTAAAAATCCTAATGGAACTTCAAATGATAATGTATCAGAACAGATAGAATCAGAAATGATAGCTGAGTAGAGTCCTGAAGATAGGCTGTCAATTACGAATTCTGTTTCGCCAGTATTCCAAATAATTGATTGAAATTCAAAATTTACAGGTGTAATTTCAATACTTCCTGTGCCTGAGTTCTCACAATCAGTATTAATTATAACATCTGAAATTAATGAGTTTGATTCAGGTACAACAATGTCTTCTTGAATAATACATCCATCTGGATGCGTAATAGTTGAGGTATATGTACCTGCTGATAAATTGAATAGGTACTTATATGTTTCCTCAGACGTACTACCATCTCCCTGTACAATAATAGAGTCACCAATTGACCAGCTAAACTGACAATTACTAGAATTACATGAGCATCCGGTAGAACTAACATATGCCCATCCATCATTCCCACCTGAACATGAAGGTGCTTGAGAAAAGGATATTATTTCATACTCTGGGATAATTGTTGAAATTGTATCAACGCAACCATTACCGTCGGTAATAATTACACTATACTCTCCGGCTGGAACATTTTCTAAATCTTCTGACGTTTCCCCATTAGACCAAAAAAAACTGTAAGGTGGAGAGCCCTCTCCGTTTGATCCTAAAAATAAATTTACAGATCCATTGTTTTCACTTGGACATGCAGTGCTTGGAAAAGCAAAAAGATTCATGTCTACATAACAATCACCAAGGTTAAATGAATAAATTCCATCCCAATTATTCCCCATATAACTACTCCATGCTAAACCTAATGGGGGAGGGTTAAATTCGGTTTCTAGTCTAGTTACTTTTATACCAGATGTTACAAAAGGGTTATCAATTTGAGTTGTAAAAATTACATCCATTAATCCATTATTATCAATATCATTTATATAAGGCGAAGACCAAACATCTCCTCCATTAGTACTGTATAATGAATTAGTTGAATTATTTATGAAATCAATTAGCAATAATTCATGAAGCCATTCCCCATTAATATTTTTAGTTACAGTTATAAGAACTTCATCTTTTCCATTTTGGTTTGAGTCAAAAGAAATCGGTGTTGCAAAATTAAAATCACCAATGCTATCCATATATTCAATTTCTCCGGTTTTACCATTAATCATTAATTGATAATAGTCAGAGTATGAGGATTCTGCTCCAACATAAAGTGTAGCGAAAACATCTGCGCTGTGATCATTTTTAGTAAAGTTTCCTATAATCGGAGAGGCGGCGCTTTCTGTACCAGGTATGTCGATTTGCCATATTGTTTCGTATGACTCACCGTCAATTGCTGTAATCTTTCCATCAAAACTCTGAGCTACAATATCTAATATACTATCATCATTTAATAAAGCAAGTGAAGGAGGTGCAATCATACCTAGGTCTAAGTTGGAAATTAAAGGAATTGAATTAGAGAGATCCTCATTTAATAAATCATTGAAATCAGCAATCCATAAATTACCTTCAATTGTCTCTCCCCCTGTTCCGAATAGTATTTTGTTATTAAAAAATAATGGAGACATGTAAGTTTCATTTGAATCAGGTACAACGGCACTCTTTAAAATATTTCCAGAAATTGCGTCAATTATCATGATATGACCTGGAGGTCTATCCGAAATAATTGCGTCTAAAGAATGATCACCACCATTTGCGCAAAGAATATCTTCAAATCCATCATTATTTATATCATTAATTAATTGTGTATTATAAAAGTTATACCAACCATAGTCGTTAGGATTTTCATCACTATCCCAGAATTCCCAAATTAAATTTCCATTACTTCCGTCAATTAAATGAAGTTCTGCATCTCTTCCTCCAAATAGTAAATCTGGAACTTGATCGTTGTTTTGATCATACATTTGAGCACTTATAAACCACTCATTTCCATTATCTTTAGTCCAAATTATATCACCATTAACTCCATTTATGGCAATAGCTCCATATGGACTTGGTACTCCATCTACACCCCCACTTAAAACAATGTCTTTAACGCCATCATTATTTAGATCTACGCTTCTTGGTGAGGAGTTACTTTTAATAAAATCAAATTCTGTTTCCCACGTAATATTTTGAGAATAACAAATATTTATAACAAGTAAAAATGTGAGTAAATTTTTCAGTTTCATTTTATATAATAATTTATTATCAAAGATAGTTAATATATTTTCTTTAAAGTGTGTATATTTGGCATTCAAAAAAAAAAAATGAAGGTAGTAGAAGAAAAAAAAGATAGCTTATATGGTACTTTAAAAGTACATATAAAATCTAGTGAATATAAACCTCAAATTGATGATGCGTTAAAATCCTACAAAAAGAAAATAAATATGCCTGGATTTAGGTCCGGAAACGTTCCTATTTCTTTAATTAAAAATAAGTATGGAGTTAGTATAAAGGTCGAAGAAATTAATAAAATTATTTCTAAAGAAATCACAACTTTTTTGGAAAAAAATAAATTACCTATTTTCGGTTATCCAATTCCTAAAGAATCAAAAGTAGATTGGTCAAAAGATGATGATTATATTTTTGAATATGATCTAGGTTACAAACCTAAATTCAAGTTATCTCTTCCAACGTCAAAGAATGTTAAATACTATAGAATTAAGCCTGATAAAAAACAAATAAATAAAAATATTGAAGATTTAAGACTAAAATTCGGTAATAATGTATTTCCTGAAGACATAAAAAAGGATGATATGCTTTATGTTAAAATCGACGAATTGATTGATAAAAAATTAAAAAATTCAGATGAAAAAAAATTAATTTCTCATAATTCATCTCTCCTTGTTTCAAAAATTGAAGATGCTAAATTCAAGAAAAATATTTTAAAAGCTAAAAAGGGAGATGTTTTAAATTTCGAGCCAAAAAAAGCGTTTACAAATGATGTTGATTTAGCATCATTTCTTGGAATCGAAAAGTCTAATCTAAATGACATAAATGATAAATTTTCTTGCAAAATTGATTCTATAAAAAGAGTTGAGTTGTGTGAAATAAATAAGGAGTTCTTCAAAAAAGCTTACCCTGATAAGCAAATTAAAAATGAAAAAGAATTAAGAATGGAACTTTCTAATAATTTTGGTGAAATCTATAAAACTTATTCCGATAATAAATTTTTCAAAGATGCTATTGATTATATAATTGATAAATCTAAAATTAGTCTACCTGATAACTTTTTAAAAAAATGGCTTAATCACAATATTGAAAAGAAAATGGATATTGATGAACTAGATAAACACTATGATTCATACAAAAAGTCTTTTAATTGGGAGTTAGTTAAAGAAAAAATAATGGACGAGGAAAAAATAGAAATTACAGAAGATTTAATTTTACAGGAATCAAAATCTACTTTATCTATGCAGTTTCAACAATATGGTATGGTTAAAAATGATGAAGAGTTAGACAAGTTTGCTAATTCTTTATTACAAAATAAAGAAGAAAAACAACGAATTATAGATCAAATAATTAATAAAAAAGTTATAATCTACTTAAAAAGTAAAATCAAGATTGAAGAAAAAGAAGTTACTATGGATGATTTTACTAAATTAGCTTAAAAGTTGCCACATGAAAAAAAGTAATGAATTTAAAAACTTTGCTACTAAGCATTTAGGGATTAATAGTTTAACATTGGACACTTATTCATCCATGTATTCAAATTATATTTCTCCAACTATTACGGAAGAAAGAAAAATGAATGTTGCAACCATGGATGTTTTTTCAAGACTTATGATGGATAGAATAATTTTTTTAGGTGTTCCCATCAATGATTATGTGGCAAATATTATTCAAGCTCAATTGCTTTTTTTAGAATCAACTGACAAAAATCAAGAAATTAATTTATATATTAATTCACCTGGTGGACAAGTATATGCTGGACTTGGTATATATGATACTATGCAGTTAGTGACACCACCAATTTCTACTATTTGTACTGGTATGGCTGCCTCTATGGCAGCTGTTTTATTGTGCGCAGGTGAAAAAGGTAAAAGATCTGCTTTAAAACATTCAAGAGTTATGATACACCAACCCCTTGGAGGTGTACAAGGTCAGGCCTCTGATATTGAGATAACAGCTAAAGAAATTCAAAAACTAAAAAAAGAGTTGTATGATATTATCGCAGATCATTCAAGTCAAAGTTTTGAACAAGTTTCCAAAGATTCAGATAGAGATTATTGGATGACTTCTAATGAAGCAAAAAATTATGGTATGATTGATGAAGTTTTATACAGAAAAAAAAATTAGTTTTTTTCTAGTTTATAAAATGTGAAATCAAATTTATGTTTCGAATCCTTTGGGTTAAATTTCTCATAGCTTATTCTCCAATCATTTAAATTTATAGTTGGAAAAAATGTATCCCCTTTGATTTTTGTGTGGATTCTTGTAAGATAAATAACATCAACTAAATTTTTCTCAATTGCATATTTATACACTTGTCCTCCACCAATTATAAATGGTTTTTTTTCATTTATTAAATTGCAGTATTCTAGTGCTTTTTCAAGGGAATTGAAAATTTTACAATCTTTTGCTTTAAAGCTAGAGTTATTAGTTAATATTAAATTGGTTCTATTGGGAAGTGGTCTAAATTTTTCTGGAATTGATAAATAATTTTTTCTACCCATTATTACGCAATGTCCGTTTGTTTTATTTTTAAAAAAAATCATATCATTTGGGAGGTGCCATGGTAAGTCATTATCTTGACCTATTACATTATTTTCTGTTACCGCAACAATTAAATTTACTTTCAAAACTATTTATATTGCAACTGACGCTTTAATATGTGGGTCAGGATCGTAGTTAATTAAATTAAAATCATCAAATTTAAATTCATCAATATTTTTAATTTTTGAATTTATTTTCATTAATGGAAGTTCTTTTGGTATTCTTTTTAATTGGACTTTTGCTTGATCAATATGGTTTAAATATAAGTGAGTATCACCTAATGAGTGAACAAAGTCACCTATTTTTAAATTACATACTTGAGCTATCATCATGCATAGCAAGGAATACGAAGCTATATTAAAAGGCAAGCCTAGAAAAACATCAGCGCTTCTTTGATATAATTGGCAAGACAGCTTATTGTTAGCTACATAGAACTGAAAAAAAGAATGACAGGGAGGAAGGGCCATTTTTGATAAATCTCCTACATTCCATGCACTTACAATTAATCGACGTGAATCTGGATTTTTTTTAATATTACTTATCAAATCTTTAATTTGATCAATTTTAATTCCATTATTTGTCTCCCAACTTCTCCATTGATGACCATACACAGGTCCTAAGTTCCCATTTTCATCTGCCCATTCGTCCCAAATTCGTACATTATTTTCTTTTAAATATTTTATATTAGTTTCTCCTTTTAAAAACCATAGAAGTTCATGTATAATTGATCTTAAATGAAGTTTTTTTGTTGTTAATAATGGAAATCCTTCTTCAAGATTAAACCTTATTTGAGCACCAAAAACACTTATTGTCCCAACACCAGTTCTGTCAATTTTTTTTGTACCATGATTTAATACATGTTCCATAAGTTGTAAATAATTTCTCATACTAATATACCTACTATTACTGCTGTTAATAATGATGCTGCTGTTCCAGCAATTAATGCTTTTATACCTAATTTAGCTAAATCTTTTCTTTTGTTTGGAGCTAATACTGCAATCCCACCAATCTGAATACCAATAGATAAGAAATTAGCAAATCCACATAAAAAGTATGTAGCCATGATTCTTGATTTTTCAGTTAATAAGCCATTGTTAATCATGTTCCCTAGAGATTCATATGCAATAAATTCATTTGCTACAGTTTTTTCACCAAGAAGTTGACCAGCTAATAAAATATCTTGAATTGGAATCCCTATTAACCAAGCTATAGGTGCAAACATATATCCAAAAATTAATTCTAAGGAAAGTTTATTATAAATATCACTATTTTCAATCAAAAATTGATTTGTACCGGTAACTGAGCCCAATAAGTTTAATAAAGCATTGATTAAAGCGATAAATGCCACAAAAACTAGCAGCATTCCTCCTACGTTTACAGCTAATTTTATGCCTTGAACAGTTCCTATTGTAATTGAGTCAAACACATTACTACCTAAAGTTTCATTAGAAATTTTCATTTCTTGATTTGGTTTTGTAGTTTCAGGTAATAAAATTTTACATGCAACAATCGCAGCGGGTGCAGACATAACAGAGGCTGCTAATAAATGTGGAGCATATTCTTCTCCAAGCATTCCAATAAAAGCAATAAAAACACCACCAGCAATTGTAGCCATTCCTCCACCCATTAAACATAAAAGTTCAGAGTTTGTGAATTTTTTAATGTAAGGTTTTATTAGCAAAGGAGATTCAGTTTGGCCTAAAAAAATATTTCCAACAGCGGCTAAGCTTTCTGCACCAGATAAATTAAGAAGTCGTTTAATAATTTTCGCAAAGAAAAAAACAATTTTTTGAAGTATTCCTAGATAAAATAATAAACTTGTTAATGCAGAAAAGAAAACAATTGTTGGGAGAATTTGAAAAGCAAATGTGGCACCAAAACCGTTGTCGTTTACAAGAGTTTCACCAAATAAAAAAATAGCGCCTGATTTAGTAAATTGTAAAAGTTCGATAAACATATCGCTAATTATTTGAAAGATTGAGCTTACAAAAGGAATTTTTAAAACAGCAATTGCAAAAATAAACTGTATAAATAGACCAGTTAGAACAAGTTTCCATGATATTTTTTTTCTGTTATTTGAAAAAATATAACATATCATTATTATAGAAAATATTCCAATAAGACCTCTAAAAATGTTATTTAATTCGAAAGTTTCCAATACTATTTTTTTCTTTTTTTAATTTCATCTCTAATTTTCACTGCTTCTTCATAATTCTCAAGTAATAATAGCTTTTTTAATTTATTTTTTAACTCATTTGTAGAAAAATTCGAATAATTATCAATTTTTTCTTTTTCTTTTTTTTTCTTAGAATTATTATATTTTTTTAAAGAATCTAAATTTGTTTCTTTTAGGATGTCTTCGTTAGTATAAATTGGAACATTGAATCTTATGGCAATGGCTACAGCATCTGACGTTCTAGCATCAACTTTTTCCTCAATTCCATTTTGATTTTTGAAGAAAAGAAATGAGTGAAAAATCCCATCAATTATTTGATGTATATATACATAACATAGATTGATGTTATATTTTGTGGCTATGTCTTTGATCAGATCGTGAGTTAATGGTCTGGGTACCTTAATTTTTTCTAAACCAATAGCAATTGACTGAGCTTCACAAGCTCCAATTACAATTGAGAGATTTCGTTTTCCTTTTTCTTCGCTTAAAATTAAAGCAAAAGCTCCTTGTTGAAATTCACTATGAGAATATCCAACGATATTTAATTTTATTAAATTCATTCAAAAAATGAATATAAATTTTTTTATTCAGAATGTTTCTTAATTTCTTCAATTAATTTTGGAATAACTTCAAATGCGTCTCCAACTATTCCGTAGTCAGCTGATTTAAAGAATGGAGCTTCGGGATCAGTATTAATTACAACGATTTTTTTTGATGAACTAACTCCAGCTAAATGTTGTATAGCACCTGAAATACCTACTGCAATATATAAATCTGGATTAATTGCAATACCTGTTTGTCCGACATGTTCAGAGTGTGGTCTCCAACCCATATCAGAAACGGGTTTAGAGCATGCAGTTCCACCATTAATTAATCCTGCAAGTTCTTCAATCATTTTCCAGTTTTCAGGACCTTTAAGTCCTCTACCGGCAGAAATAACTCTTTCCGCATCTGTTATCGATACTTCGTTGTTGTTTTTTTCTTCTTTAACTATTTTAATACTAGTTGAAGAAGAAATCATACTTTCATTAGCTTCATTTATATCATAATGACTTTTATTTTCTTTATATCCGATTGAGTTTGGAACAATAGTAATGACACTATTATCATTACCTACATCATAAGTACAAAAAGCTTTACTAGAAAATGCTTTACACTTTATTTTAAGGGGGATACAACTAGATGGTAGTGAAACAGCATTAGTTATTAATGTTTTGTTAAGATCATACGAAATTTTTGAGCAAATACTTTTTCCTCTGTTTGTATTTGAAATAATTACATGTTTTGCTTCTTCTTTTTTTGCAATTTCAGAAATTAAGTTCGCCAGTTTATCATTTTCAACCCTTTCAAGAGTAATAGAAGATAATTTAATTATTTCATCAGCACCATAATTTCCAAGAGTTTCATGATTTTCTGATGAATTAGAAAATATAATGACTTTAGTTTTAATTTGTAATTGATTAGCTAAATGCTTTCCAAATGAAATTGATTCATTTGAACTTTTTTTCAATTTCCCATCCCATGTTTCAGCAAAAATAAGTATGCACATAATTATAAAACTTTAGCTTCATTTTTCAATAAATTGACTAATTCACTTACATTTTCAGAATCAATCATTTTACATTCTTTTTTCCCTTCAGGAAGTTCAAAGGAAGTCAACACATGTTGATTTGATGTGTCATTTTCTACACCTATAACTTCTAAAGGCTTACTCCTAGCCATCATTATCCCTCTCATTGTTGGTATTCTTAATTCTTTTTCTTCGACGAGACCTTTTTGTCCTGCAATAACTAATGGTTTAGGAGATTCACATATTTGAGTACCGTTATCTATTTCATTTTTTGTTATTATCGTTTCCCCATTAATTTCCATGCCGATACATGCATTGGCAAAAGGTAAATTTAATATAGCAG
>TARA_B100001057_G_scaffold215456_1_pt1 | contig 15747 bp, 13 predicted proteins | sample TARA_B100001057 | Tara Oceans TARA_B100001057 (sample SAMEA2621839) | marine metagenome | biome: marine biome (ENVO:00000447); feature: surface water layer (ENVO:00002042); material: "saline water (ENVO:00002010), including plankton (ENVO:xxxxxxxx)" | depth 5 m
GAAGCAGTCGTAGAGACAGTTATTCAGGTTCTAGTCTCCTTTTAAATTAAATGAATAAGAATACTAAAGTTTTAGCTCTAAAATATAGACCTCAGATATTTGAAGACTTGATTGGTCAAGAGGTTATGTGTGAGACAATTATCAATTCTATCAAAGCTAATAAAGTACCAAATGCCTATCTTTTTACAGGAATTAGAGGAATTGGGAAAACGACAACAGCAAGAATTGTTGCAAAATCTCTTAACTGTTTAAACGGAATAGAAAAATTATGTAAAGAAAAATTTTGCGAAAATTGTGATGCTATAGCTAGCTCCAGACATATTGACGTACTTGAAATGGATGCTGCAAGCAAAACTGGTGTCGACGATGTAAGAGACTTAATTGAATTTTCAAGATATGGACCTACTTCCTCTAAATATAAAATTTTTATAATTGACGAAGTTCACATGTTAAGTAAGCAAGCTTTTAATGCTTTATTAAAAACATTAGAAGAGCCTCCTGAATATTTGAAATTTATTTTTGCAACAACTGAAATTAAAAAAATTCCTGTAACGGTTGTTTCAAGATGTCAAAGATTTGATCTTTCTAGGATCAAATCTTCAGAGCTACTTAGTTTTTTAAAAGAAATAAAAGAAAAAGAAAAAGGGAAAGCTACAGATGAAGCTCTAAAACTTATTGTAAAAATTTCTGAAGGTTCAGTGCGAGATGCACTCTCATTACTTGATAGAGCTCTTTTAAGTCTAGACGGAAATAAAGAGTTAGATTTAGGTGCTGCTCAAAAAATATTTGGTTATTTTGATAAATCCCAGTTAATAGAGATTTTTAGTTTGATCTTTAAAGGTGATGAGATCAAAGTTATTGAAAGTTATAGAAATATCTATGATCAGGGCATCGAACCAAAAATTTTTATAAATGATTTTTTAGAAATACTTTATTATTTTAAAAATATTAACTCCCTAACACTTGAAAGTACCAATTTTTCATTAAATGATGAGGAGTTTAATAAAATTAAAGAAATTTCTAATAATATAGAAAATGAAGTTTTAATTTTATTTTGGCAATTTGCAATTCAAACACTTAGCGAAATAGATATTGTCTCTAATCAACATTTATCAATTGAGATGTTTCTCATAAGATTAGTTTATCTAAAAGATTTAAAAGGAAGAGATGTATCTCAAATTCAAAATGATAAAATAACAAATCAGACAGATGATGAAAATAATGACTCTAAACCTAAGATACTTAATAAGGACGTCATAAATCAAATTAAAAATGTTGTGCAAGAGAAAAAAATCAAATCAGAACCAGAAATTGAAAATAAAGTTACAAGTAAAAAGATGATAGAATCATTTAATGATTTAGTAACACTTTGTAATGATAATAAAGAGATGAAATTAAAATATGAATTAGAGAAAAATGTAAATTTAGTACGATTTGAAAATGGGAGAATTGAAATTTCTTTTAATGATAGTCTAGATAAAGATTTTGTTAAAAATTTATCTATAAAATTATTAGAATGGACTGGCCTAAGGTGGATTATAAGTTTTAGTAAAAATCAAGGTGAAATGTCAATTAAGGATAAAGAGTTAAATAAACAAAAAAAACTAATTGAAAATGAAAAAAATTCTAATATTTACAAAAAAGTATTGGATTATTTTCCAGATGCAGAATTAATCGACGTAAAACTTACTCAAAAGGATGACTAAAAATGACAGATTTTTCAAAGATTTTAGATAAAGCAAAAGAGCTAGAGAACAAAATGAAGGAGAGCCAAGAGAAAATTAAAAATATTAGAGCTGAAGGTATCTCTGGATCTAATTCTGTGAAAATAACGTTAGATGGGGAAGGAGAAATGCAAAAAATTGAAATATCAAATGAAATTTTGAAAGAGGAAAAATCTATTGTTGAAGATTTAATAGTTGCAGCACATAATAATGCTAAGGCTCAATTAAAGCATAAAACAACTGAAGAGATTTCAAAAGCAACTGGGGGTTTGGGTATTCCAGGTTTTAAATGGCCATTATAGTTAATGCAAAATATTAATGAAATTGAAAATTTAGTTAAATTAATCTCAAAATTACCAGGGCTAGGGCCAAAATCTGCAAAACGTATAGTTTTAAAACTTATTAATAATAGAGATGAAATCATTAAACCGTTGGCTAATATTTTAGTTCAAGTTTATAAGAACGTTACACGCTGTAATTCTTGTGGCTCACTTAAATCAAATAGTGATGGATGTTTTAATTGTAAAAATGTTAAAGATAAATTTAATAAAATTTGTGTTGTCGAAGATATTGCAGACCAATGGTCAATTGAAAATTCTAATTTTTATAAGGGATATTTTCATATTCTTGGAGGGACAATTGCTTCAGTGGGTAACAGAAAAGAGGAACTTCTAATTGACTCATTAGTTGAAAGAGTTGTTAAAGATAAAATTGAAGAAGTTATTTTAGCAACGAGTGCTACAGTAGAAGGACAAACAACAGCGTACTATATACAAGATAGTTTAAAAAAAACTAAAGTTAAAATTTCTAAATTAGCTCAAGGCTTACCTGTAGGAGGTGAGATTGAAAGTTTAGATGATGGAACTCTTTTTTCAGCTTTTAAAAATAGATCAGATTTAAAATCTAGTTCTGATTAATCTTTTTCTTAAGTCTATTATAATGTAAAAGTGGCTCAGTATAACCAGAAGGTTGTTCTTTGCCTTTAAAAATTAACTCACATGCAGTTTTAAACGCTCGTGATCTTTCAAAATTATCACTCATATTTATATATCTTTCGTCACTTTTATTTTGTTTATCGACAATTTTTGCCATTTCTTTCATTATCTTAAGTACATTGCTTTTGGTGGTTATTCCATGATGAATCCAATTTGCAATATGTTGAGATGAAATTCTTAATGTTGCTCTATCTTCCATAAGTCCTATATCATTTATATCAGGTACTTTTGAACAACCTATACCTTGATCAATCCAACGAACTACATATCCTAATAACGTTTGGGCTGAATTTGATATTTCTGTATTTATTTCTTTTTCAGACCAATGAGGCTTATTTGTAATTGGAATATTTAAAAGATCATTTAATTTTGCCTGATTACGTTGTTTAATCTTTTGTTGTTCATCAAAAATATTGATTTGATGATAATGTAGCGCGTGTAATGAAGCTGCTGTTGGAGAAGGAACCCAAGCACAATTAGCGCCAGATTTTAAATGATTTATTTTTTCCTCTATCATTTCTTTCATCTTATCTGGCATTGCCCACATACCCTTCCCAATTTGTGCTTTTCCAGAAAAACCACATTTCAAACCTACATCAACATTGTTATTTTCATATGCTGTGATCCATTTTGCAGATTTCATTTCCCCTTTTTTAATCATTGGACCAGCTTCCATAGAGGTGTGCATTTCATCTCCTGTTCTATCCAAAAAACCAGTATTTATGAAAAAGACTCTATTTTTGAGAGTTCTGATACACTCTTTTAGGTTTACTGATGTTCTTCTTTCTTCATCCATTATTCCTATTTTACAAGTAAATTTTTTTAGTCCAATCAATTTCTCGACCTCAGAAAAAAGTAAATTAGTGAAAGCAGTTTCTTCTGGACCATGCATTTTTGGTTTAACAATATAAATTGAGCCAGTTTTAGAATTTCTTTTTTTTCTTAAATCATGTAGCGCTGCTATTGTTGTAAAAAAGGCGTCCATAATACCTTCAGGTATTTCAGTTCCATCTTTTAGAATAATAGATGGATTTGTCATTAGATGACCAACATTTCTAATTAAAAGTAGGCTTCTCCCGTGAAGCTTTAATTTTTTAGCATCTCTTGAAAAATAACTTCTATCAGGATTTAATTTTCTCTCTAAATTTTTTCCATTTTTTTCAAATTGAATTTTTAAATCGCCTTTCATGAGGCCTAACCAATTTTTATAACAAATTATTTTATCTTCGGAATCAACTGCTGCTACACTATCCTCGTTGTCGCATATTGTTGTGATAGCAGACTCTGCGATAACATCACTTATTCCAGCAATATCATGAGCAGCACTGAAAGCTTTTGGATTTATGATAATCTCAAAGTGTAGTTTATTATTTTTAATAATAATAGCAGTGGGCTTGTTAAGCTCACCTCTATATCCTACAAATTTATCTTTATCTTTTAAAAAATATTCATAATCATCTTTAAGTATTATTAAATTTCTATTTTCTATCTTAAAGCCAGCAATATTTTTCCAACTTGTCCCATCTATAGGCATATACTTATCGAAAAACTCCCTTACATATCTTATAACCTGTTGTCCTCTGTTTGGATCATATCTTTCACTTCCCCCTTCTTCTGACTCAATTATGTTTGTTCCATACAAACTATCATACAAACTTACCCATCTTGCATTAGCAGCATTAAGGGTATATCTAGCATTCATAACAGGCACTACTAATTGAGGTCCAGCGATATTGGCTATTTCCTCATCAACGTTATCTGTTTCAATTTCAAAGTCAGGTCCTTCTTCTTTTAAATAACCAATATCTTTCAAAAATTTTTTATATTCTTCAATTTCAATTTGATTTTCTCTATTTTTAATATGCCAAGCATTAATTTTTTTTTGTAAATTTTTTCTAACTTCTATTAATTTTTTGTTTTTAGGAGCAAGCTCATGTACAATTTTATCAAAATCAAACCAAAATTTTTCTGGCGAAATATCAGTATCTTTAAGTAATTCGTTATTTACAAATAATAGTAAATCCTCGGCAACTTTTAAATTATTAACATTTTTATAGGAAACGGTCATAGTTTAATATTTAAAACTGATGTAAAATTAAGTCAAATATTTAATAGTATTATTGACATTTTGTTGTCACTTTTTATTTTTATGACATAATTGACTCATGAAAAATTATCTTAATTTTGAAAATGACATCAAATCTTTGGAACAAGAGATTGAAAAGTTAAAAGATCCTTATAACGAAGATGGACTTTCTGAGGTTGATACAAATAAGATTTCAAAAACTCAGGAAGAACTAGATATAAAATTAAAAGAAATTTATGAGACACTTGACCCATGGCAAACAACAATGGTTGCAAGACATGAAGATAGGCCAAAGTCAAAATTTTTTATAGATAACTTATTCGATGACTTCATTTCTTTATCTGGAGATAGATTTTATGGAGAAGATAAGTCAGTTATAACTGGATTCGCTAAGTTTAAAGGACAATCAGTTTTAGTGATAGGGCAAGAAAAAGGAGACAATCTAGACACTAGAATTGAGAGAAATTTTGGAATGATGAGACCTGAAGGATATAGAAAAACTATTCGTTTAATGAAGCTAGCTAATAAATTCAATATACCAATAATTTCCTTTATAGATACTCCAGGCGCTTATCCAGGAGTTGGTGCTGAGGAGAGGGGACAAGCTGAAGCAATAGCTAAGTCAATCGAATGTTGTATGGAGCTTAAAGTTCCTACATTAGCAATAATTATTGGTGAAGGCGGCTCTGGTGGAGCAATAGCGTTAGCATCATCAAATAAAGTCATAATGCTAGAACATGCAATTTATTCAGTTATATCACCGGAGGGCTGTGCAACCATTTTATGGAGGGATCCAAAAAAAATGCTTGATGCCGCAAAGGCTATGAAGCTGTCAGCAAAAGATCTTTATGAATTAAAAATTATTGATGAGATTGTTCCAGAACCACTCGGAGGAGCTCATCGAGACAGAAATCTAATTTTAAGCAATATTAGAGAGTCAATTTTAAAAAACTTAGGTCTATTTAATAACATGACATCACAGGAGATATTGGATCAAAGAAAAAATAAATTTTTAAAAATAGGAAGAAGTGAAGGCTTCATAAACAACCTTGAAAATTTAAGCTCATTAGATAATAAAAAAAATAATCTGGATCAATTTTTTAAAAACAATAAGAGAAATATATTTTTAGTTGGGGCAGGGTTGATCTTATTATCTATATTATTTATTTTTTTATAAAGCCCCGCAACATTTTTTAAATTTTTTTCCTGATCCACAAAAACATGGTTCATTTCTACTCATTTTTTTTCCTATATATTTTGGATCGATTTTTGAAGGTTTAATATTTTTAACTGTTTCTTTCGGTGCCTCAACTACTTTTAAATTCATTAAAATAGTTACATAGTCAATTTTTAATTTTTCTAAAAGTGCTGAAAATAAATCAAATGCTTCTTTTTTATATTCGACCAAAGGATCTCTTTGTCCATAAGATCGAAGTCCAACAACTTGTCTTAGCTGTTCTAAGTATTGAATATGAGATTTCCAATTAAGATCAATTGATTGTAATAAAATTCTTTTTTCTATATCTTTAGATTGAATTTCACCTAAAATATTGGTTCTTTCACTTCTATTTTTATTAAATTGAGTTAATATTTTTTCTCTTAAATCATCATCTTTTAGAGAAACAAATTGCAAGAACTCTTTTTCATCTAAATTTTTTCCCATCAATAGCTTTAACTTATTATTAAATTCATTACTTTTAGGATTTACAATTTTTTGTATTTTTAATTTTATTAAATCATCAATGATTTCTAAGAGAAAATTTTCAGAATAAGAAAATATTTGATCGCTATTCATTGCATTATTCCTCTGTGAAAATATTACATGCCTTTGATCATTAAGAACGTTATCAAATTTTATTAATGTTTTTCGAATATCAAAATTTCTTGCTTCAACTTTTTGCTGAGCTCTTTCCAAGGCTTTATTAATCCATGGATGATCGATACTTTCTCCATCTTTTAAACCAAGTTTTTGAAGGATATTATTCATAGACTCTGAACCAAAGATTCTCATTAAGTCATCTTCCAAACTTACAAAAAATATTGAATTACCTTGATCGCCTTGCCTACCAGATCTACCTCTAGCTTGATTATCTACTCTTCTTGATTCCATCCTTTCGGTTCCTATTACAAATAAACCTCCTAAGGATTTAATTTTTTCTTTCCGTTTTTTTAATTGATCTTCTGGAATTGATCCTTTTTTGCCTCCTAATTGAATATCAACGCCACGTCCAGAAATACTAGTTGTTATGATTACAGAATCTTCTTTACCTGCATTAGCTATAATTTCTGCCTCATTTTCATGATTTTTTGCATTCAAAACTACATGTTTAATATTTTCTTTGTCTAGTAATTTTGAATAAATTTCAGATTTATTTATGCTGGAAGTAAAAATTAATAATGGCTGTCCAGTTTCATTGCAGTCCTTTATCTTCTTGATTATTGCAATATTTTTTTCTTTTTCTGTTCTAAAAATTTGATCATTATAATCCTTTCTAATCATTGGATTATTAGTTGGTATAACAACTACGGGCAGATTGTAAATTTCATAAAACTCTTCAGCTTCAGTAGCAGCTGTACCAGTACAGCCTGAAATTTTTTCATAAAGTTTAAAATAATTTTGATATGTAATAGATGCGAGAGTTTGATTTTCTGCTTGAATTTCAATTTTTTCTTTAGCCTCTAAAGCTTGATGAAGTCCGTCTCCAAATCTTCTACCCTCAAGAATCCTGCCTGTTAGTTCATCAATAATTTTTAAGCTATCATCTCTTACAATGTAATCCTTGCCTTTTTCAAATAAATAATTAGCTCTCAATGCTTGATTTACATGGTGAACTAAATTTAAATTTTCAGGATCATAAAAATTATTATTTTTTAAAATTCCAGCGTTAGAAAATATTTTTTCTACATTATTTATACCATCATTTGTAAGTAAAATATTTCTATCTTTTTCGTCAATCTCAAAATCACTTGTTTTGAGTTTTTTAACTAATTGATCAATAGACAAATATTGACTAGTTTTATCTTCAGCAGCTCCTGAAATTACCAAAGGTGTCCTAGCTTCATCAATTAAACAAGAATCAATTTCATCAACTATAGAATAATGATGTTCTCTTTGAACTTTTTCTTCTTTCGTGTATTTCATATTATCTCTAAGATAATCAAAACCCAACTCACTATTTGTGGCGTATGTAATATCACAATTGTAATTTTTTTTTCTTTCTAAATCATTTTGATCATTATTTATAAATCCCGAGGTCAAACCTAAAAAATTATAAATTTGTCCCATTTCTTGCGAGTCTCTCTTAGCTAGATAGTCATTTACAGTAACAACATGAACACCTTTTTCCTCGAGAGCATTTAAATAAGCAGATAATGCAATTGTTAAAGTTTTTCCCTCTCCAGTCCTCATTTCTGCAATTTTGTTTTCATGTAAAACTACACCACCAATTAATTGAACATCATAGTGACGTTCATTTCTGGTTCTTCTAGAAGCTTCTCTGACTAATGCGAAGGCATCTGGTAAAACTTTATCTAAAGACACTCCATTCTTAATTTTTTCTTTCAACTCATTTGTTTTTTTTGGAAATTCTTCATTAGTAAATTTTTTGAAATTTACCTCTAGGTTATTAATATTATCAACAATTTTGCGAATTCTATCTAATTCTTTTTTGTTCCCAGATTTGATAAATTTTGAGATAAAGCTTAGAGGATTAAACATTGGTTTTGATATATAATTTAATTATAAGTTAAATATAAGTATTAAATAATTATTTTAAATACCATGGGAATTAATATATCTAATTTTTTAAATTCTAAATCAAAAAATCATAAAATGATTGATTTTCAGGATTTAGATCACTTAGATGGTTTGTCAATTTCAACAATTAGTGCAAATCTTTATAAGACTAAACGAGATGATTTAGTAATGTTTTATTTTAGGGACGGAGCAAACTTTGCCTCTGTTTACACTAAATCTAAAATTTTATCAGAAAATATTAAATGGAACCTAAATCAAAAAGCTAAAAAAATATTTTCTTTAATTATAAATACTAGAAATGCCAATTCTTTTACTGGTGATCATGGTTATAAAAGTATGCAGAGTATAGCAGAGGCTGTATCATTGGAATTGAAAAATAAGCAGAGACAAGATGAAGATGAACCTAAAAACATTAAAACAAAAAATATTATATTTGGTTGTACAGGAACAATTGGTGAGATTTTCCCTGTGGAAAAGATAATTTCGAAAATTCCTGAATTAATTAGAAATATAAAATACACACAAAATAAATTAATTTGGATGAAGGCCGCTCTTGGTATAATGACTACTGATACTCGACCTAAAATGGCAATGGAAGAATGTTATATAGGAAAAACTCTAGTTAAAATCTATGGAATAGCAAAAGGGTCAGGTATGATACACCCAAATTTAGCTACTACATTGGGGTATGTCTTTACTGATGCAGATCTTTCTAATGATATTTTAAAAAAACTTTTAAAAAAAAATATTCAATCTTCATTTAATGCAATAACTTGTGATGGAGATACAAGCACAAATGATATGATTTCAATTTTTTCAACTGGTAAAGCTAAACATATTAAAATTGGAAGTATTAATGATAAAAAATTAGAAAATTTTGATCAATCTCTTCATAATGTTTTATTAAATTTAGCAAAACGAGTAGTTGCTGATGGAGAAGGTGCATCAAAATTTATTACTATAAATGTATATGATGCAAAGACGGATTTAGATGCGAGAAAGATTGCATTTTCTATAGGCAATTCTCCTTTAGTAAAAACTGCAATAGCAGGAGCAGATCCAAATTGGGGCAGACTAATCATGGCAATTGGTAAATCTCAAGTATCAATAAAACTTAATAAGTTGGCTATAAAATTTGGTAATATTAACGTTGTACAAGAGGGAAAACTTTTTTCTTCTTATAATGAGAGAGAAACAGCAGAATATATGAGGAACTCTAATATTGAAATAAATGTAAGAATTGGAACTGGCAACAAAAAATTTACAGCCTATACAATGGACTTGACTAAAAAATATATAGAAATAAATGCTGATTATAGAAGTTAAACATATTGAAATTTTAAGGAGAATTACCACATCATAAAAATGATTAAATATAGTTTATTATGTAAAAGTTGTAACTTAACTTTTGAAAGTTGGTTTGCAAATTCAAAAGAGTACGAAAAATTAAAGAAAAAAAATTTTTTGAATTGTCATAACTGTAATTCAACTAATATTGAGAAAAATTTGATGGCTCCAAATCTTATTAGTAAAAAATCTGAGGATTTAAAAAATGTAGAATTAAAAAAATATAAAAAAATAAAAAAAACAATTTCAAAATATCAAAAATTTATCGAAAATAATTTTAAATATGTTGGAAATAACTTTGCATATGAGGCAAGATCTATTCATTATAATGGAAAAAAAAAACAAAAAGGTATCTATGGTTCTGCATCAAAACAAGAACTCAAAGAGCTCAAAAATGAAGGGATAGATGCACAAGTGGTCCCTTGGATAAAAGATAAAAGCAACTAATTCTTAATAAATTTTGCGATATAATTAACTGATTTATCATGGCTTATTTTCCATTTGTCAGTAAAAAAATTAAATTGCATTCCATCAATTCTATCTAATTGAAAATTATTATTTTTAAGTATGGAGATTAATTCTTCAGGTTTTACAAATTTTTCCCATTCATGAGTACCGATAGGAAGCCAACGTAGTATATATTCAGCTCCAACTATCGCAAAAACATAAGATTTAAGAGTTTTATTTAAAGTAGCAACAAACATTAAACCATTTTTTTTAAGAAGTTTGCTACAAGATTTTAAAAAAAAATTTACATTTTCAACATGTTCTACTATTTCCATATTTAAAATTACATCAAACTGTCTGTTAATTTTCATTTTTTCTGGTGATGTACAAATATAATTTATACCAAGATTATTCTTTTTTGCATGCAGTTTTGCAACCTGAATATTTTTTGAAGAAGCATCTATAGCTGTAACTTCAGCTCCCAATCTACACATCGGCTCAGATAATAAACCACCACCACAACCAATATCTAAAATTTTTATATTTCTAAGAGGAGACTTATTTTGGTCTAGTTTGAAAGTTTTGATTATATTTTCTTTTAAATAAGCAATCCTAATAGGATTAAATTTATGTAAAGGTTTAAACTTTCCCTTGGGATCCCACCATTCCTCTGAAATTTTTGAAAATTTTTCTATTTCTTTTTTATTAATTGTGTTATTTTTCATTTGTAAGTTGACTTTATAATCAACATGTATTTATTCAACATTTTTTAAATTTAAAAGAATAGTTTACCATGAAAATTGTAGTATTAAAATTTGGAGGTACATCAGTAGGCACAACAAAAAAAATCAAAAAAGTTGCTGAAATAATTGCTGATTATAAAAAAAAAAAATATAAAATTATCGTTATTTCATCTGCAATGAGTGGTGTGACAAATGAGTTAATAAAAAAATCTTTAGAAATTAGTGATAATTTTTCTGAGTCTGAGTACGATGTTTTAGTCTCTGCAGGAGAGCAAATGGCCTGCTCTCTAATAGCTGGGAGATTAATACACAAAGGTTATAGATCTAGATCTTGGTTATCTTGGCAAGTTCCAATCATTACCTTGGGAACACATAAGAACTCAAGAATTAATCAAATCAATAAAAACAAAATTGTTAAATATCTTAAGATGGGCGGCATACCTATAATTACTGGGTTTCAGGGAATTAATAAAGAAAATAGAATTACGACTATTGGGCGAGGGGGCTCAGATGCAAGTGCAATTATGGTTGCAAAATTTTTTAAGGCAGAAAAATGTATAATCTATACTGATGTTGAGGGAGTTTTTACAACAGATCCAAATAAATTAAAAAAAGCAAAAAAAATTAAAGTTATCTCTTATGAGGAAATGCTGGAAATGGCCTCACTTGGTGCGAAAGTTATGCAACCAGTTTCTATCCAAGATGCAAGATTAAATAGAATTGATATTGAGGTAAGATCATCTTTTATTAAAAAATCAGGAACTTTAATTACGAAAAGATCAAATATAATAAATAATAAAATTGTTACTGGGATTTCTTCAACTCAAAATGACTCCAAGGTTTCTCTTATTGGAGTAAAAGACAAGCCTGGTGTTGCAGCGTCTATTTTTAAACCATTGTCTAAGAATTTAATAAATGTGGATATGGTTGTTCAAAATATTTCCCCAAATGGGAAAGAAACAGATTTAACATTTACAATTAAGACTGAAGATTTAAGTAAAACAAAAAAAATAATTCAAGAAAATAGAAATATTAATTATAGAAAATTATTATTTGAAAAAGGTGTTTCAAAAATTTCAGTAATTGGAGTCGGAATGATTACTACTCCTGGTGTTACATTTAGAATGTTTCAAACTCTCGCAAACAAAAAAATTAATATTCAAGTTATTTCAACTTCAGAAATAAAAATTTCAGTTTTAATAGATAAAAAAAATACTAACAAAGCATTAATTGCACTTCATAAAGAATTTAATTTAGATGACAAAAGATGAGCATTAGACCATTTAGAGATATTAAAAGAAGAAAAACAAAAGAAATTAACGTAGGTAAAGTTAAAGTAGGGGGTAATAACCCTATATCTGTACAGTCAATGACGAATACTCTTACCACAGATGTAAAAGCTACGATTAGACAAATAAATGAAATTCATAGTGAAGGTGCTGACATAGTCAGGGTTTCTTGTCCAGATGAGCTGTCATCGAAAGCTCTTAAAGAAATTATCAAACATGTAGATGTGCCAATAGTTGCTGATATTCATTTTCATTATAAAAGAGCGATTGAAGCAGCGGAAAGTGGTGCAAGTTGTTTAAGAATAAACCCTGGAAATATTGGTGATGTAAACAAAATTAAAGAGGTTGTTAAAGCAGCTCGCGCAAACAATTGCTCTATAAGAGTAGGTGTTAATGCTGGATCCTTAGAAAAAGATATTTTGGAGAAATTTAAAGAGCCATGTCCAGAAGCATTAGTTGAAAGTGCCTTAAGAAATATAAAAATACTAGAAGATGAAAATTTTAATAATTTAAAAATAAGCGTTAAATCATCAGATGTTTTCTTATCAATAAAAGCTTACCGCCAATTGTCAATGGTTACAGATTATCCCCTTCATTTAGGAATAACTGAGGCAGGAGGGTTTATACCTGGCAGTATTAAATCTTCAATTGGATTAGGCGCGTTATTATTAGATGGGATCGGAGATACAATAAGAATTTCTTTATCTGATAACCCCGTTGAGGAAGTTAAGATCGGAAATGAAATACTAAAATCTTTAAATTTAAGAGAAAGAGGAGTTAAAATAATCTCCTGTCCGTCATGTGCGAGACAAGGTTTTCAAGTAATAGATACTGTAAAAGTTTTAGAGGAAAGACTTTCTCATATCAAAGCCCCAATTACTCTTTCAATAATAGGATGTGTAGTTAATGGCCCTGGGGAAGCAGCAATGACAGACATAGGAATAACGGGAGGTAAAAAAGGAAATAATATGCTTTATTTATCAGGGGTGCAGTCTGAAAAAATTTTAACCAGTGATATGATTGAAAAAATTGTAAACGAAGTTGAAAAAAAAGCTTCCGAATTAGAAAAAAATAAATGATTCCTATTAAAACAATAGAAGATTTAATCAATAAACACGCACTACTTGAAAAAGAACTCTCATCAGGATTAATTGATAAAACAAAATTTGGTGAAAAATCAAAAGAGTATTCTAATTTAAATGAAATAATTGATAATGCTAAAAAATATCTTTCTTTTGAGAGAAATAAACAAGAACTCCAAAAAATTTTAGAGGATAAAAATTTAGATGAGGAATTAGCAAAAATGGCTGAAACTGAATTAAGTGATCTTAATATTGAAAATGAAAAAAATGAAAAAAAATTAAAATTATTTTTAATACCAAAAGATGAGGCTGATAAAAAAGATGCTATAATTGAAATTAGAGCAGGAACAGGTGGATTAGAGGCAAGTTTATTTGCCTCAGATTTATTTAAAATGTATGAAAAGGTTAGTCATAAAAAAAAATGGTCAGTTGAAATAATTTCCATTTCAAAAAGTGAAGCTGGTGGGTTAAAAGAAGTTATAGCATCTATTAAAGGTACAAATATTTATTCAACACTTAAATATGAAAGTGGAGTACATCGAGTACAAAGAGTTCCAGATACTGAAACACAAGGAAGAGTTCATACCTCTGCAGCAACAGTTGCTGTTTTACCTGAAGCAGAGGAAGTAGATTTAAAAATTAATGAAGCAGATCTAAGAATTGACGTATTTAGAGCAGGTGGGCCAGGGGGGCAATCTGTAAATACAACTGATAGTGCAGTAAGAATTACTCACATACCAACTGGTCTTTCTGTTTCACAACAAGATGAAAAATCCCAACATAAGAACAAAGCAAAAGGAATGAAAATATTAAGAGCGCGACTTTATGAATTGGAGAGATCGAGAATTGATCAAGAAAGATCTAAGGATAGAAAAAGTAAAATAGGAACAGGAGACAGATCGGAAAGAATTAGAACTTATAATTTTCCACAGGGTAGAGTAACTGACCATAGAATTAATTTAACTCTTCACAAACTTGAAGAATTTTTAGAGGGGGAAGTGTTTGATGAAATGATTGAGTCTTTGACATTACAAGCTCAAGAAGAAAGTTTAGGCAATCTTAATTAATATGAAATTAGAGACAGCTATTCAAAATGCTTATAGAATTCTAAAGAATAACAATATTAAATCTGCTTTACTAGATAGCGAATTATTAATGGCGAATGTTGTTAACAAATCTAGAGATTATATTGTTTTAAATTTTAATCACTTAATAAATAAAAAAGATTATAATAATTTCAAAAATTTAGTCACTCAAAGGTCAAGAGGAAAACCTGTAGCATATTTAATAAATAAAAAATTTTTTTGGAAATATGAATTTTTTGTTAATCAAAATGTTTTGATTCCAAGACCAGATACAGAAATTATTATTGAGCAGGTCCTAAAAATCTACAAAAATAAAAACAAAATTAATTTTTTAGATATAGGATTTGGCTCTGGCTGTATTTTGCTTTCAATACTCAAAGAGCGAAAAGACTTTAAGGCCTCAGGAGTAGATATCAGCAATCACACATTACAAGTATGTAAAATTAATGCTAAGAAATTAGGAGTAAAAAGTAGAGTTAAATTGTTTAATTCAGATATTGACAAATTCTCTTTAGGGAAATATGATTTAATTATATCTAATCCTCCATATATTAAAAATTTAGATTTAAAATATTTGGAAAAAGATATAACAAGATTTGAGCCTAAAAAAGCTCTAAACGGCGGATTAGATGGAATATCAGAAATCAGGAAAGTAATTAAAAAATCATCTGAACTGATTAAAAATGGTGGCAAGTTAATTTTAGAAATTGCATATAACCAAAAATATGAGGTTAAAAAATTATTAAAAAAAAATGGTTTTTATATTAATTCAGTGATCAAAGATCTTGCAAATAACGATCGTTGCATTGTTAGCACAAAAATAAAAAATTAAAATATGGTTACATTTAGAAATAATAACAACAATAGAAGAAATAATTTTAGAAGAAACGACAGAAATTTTAAGTCAAATGGTGAAAGACCTAAATATGTATCAAATTTTTCAAATAATGAAAATTTTCAAAGAAAATCTCCTGGTAGAAATAACCATAACGCACCAAAGCTTATTGAAAAATATAACAATTTAGCGAGAGAAGCTTTATCAGGTGGAGATAAAATTTTGTCAGAAAATTATTTTCAACACGCCGATCATTTTACCAGAATATTAAATGACCAAGAAAGTTTTAAAAAAGCAAGAAATTCATTAAATACCGAAGTCAATAAAAATTTATCTGATTCAAATAAAGTTGATGAT
>TARA_B100001057_G_scaffold268338_1_pt1 | contig 15734 bp, 16 predicted proteins | sample TARA_B100001057 | Tara Oceans TARA_B100001057 (sample SAMEA2621839) | marine metagenome | biome: marine biome (ENVO:00000447); feature: surface water layer (ENVO:00002042); material: "saline water (ENVO:00002010), including plankton (ENVO:xxxxxxxx)" | depth 5 m
TCTAAGTGCATCAGCAGCAATATCCAATTTTCGATCGAGCTCCCATCCTCCACATGAATCAATTGCATCTTGTAATTTTCCTTGCTCTTCTAGCAGAGCATTCATCTCATCTTCACTCACTTCTTCACTAAAACGCATACTGATTTCGTCAAATCTAGTTAGCAGTGATTGAATTTCACTGACCCCGATTTCAACGTTTTGCCTGACATTCTTTTCCAAATCCAATTCGGGTTCTTGAGGAAGATATCCGATTTTTATTCCCGCTTGAGGTCTGGCTTCACCATCAAATTCTTTATCTAGTCCTGCCATAATTCGCAAAAGTGTTGATTTTCCCGAACCATTAATGCCAAGCACACCAATTTTAGCGCCAGGAAAAAAAGACAGAGAAATATCTCTTATGATAAATTTCTTAGGTGGCACCATTTTTGCCACGCTGTTCATGGTATAAATATACTGCGCCATAATAGAATACGTTCCACTAACTGATATTAAATAGAGAATTGTGAAGACTAAACCGGTATTTGTCTATAAGGGGGAGGCATTAGCTAAATATAATTTTGGCTCAAATCATCCCTTTGGACCAGAAAGACATGATGCTTTTCATAGACAGCTAGCCGCTCTCAACATGCCTGAGTCCATCAAATATCAAAGTCCTAAAAGTGCAGATGTAGATCAATTGGCTTTATTTCATACCTCAGAATACATTGACAAGGTTTCTGTGGCATCTAAAGATGGCCGGGGTTTCCTTGATCATGGAGACACACCAGCGGTTGCAGGAATCTTCGAGGCCGCTTGTAATGTTGTCGGTACAACCTTATCTGCTGTTGATTCTATTATGAATGGCGAGACAAAACGCGCGTTCGTGCCAATTGGAGGCTTGCATCACGCAATGCGAGATCGTGCAAGTGGCTTTTGTGTTTTTAATGACTGCGGAATTGCAGTAGAGCACCTAAGAAAATATTACAATATACAGCGAGTTGCTTACATTGATATCGATGCGCATCATGGTGATGGAATGTATTATCCTTTTCAAGATGATCCAAATTTAATCTTCGCTGACATACATCAAGATGGCAAAACAATCTATCCTGGCACCGGAGACAGATCAGAAATTGGAACTGGCGAAGCGAAGGGAACCAAACTGAATATCCCATTACCTGTAGGCGCAAGTGATGAACATTTTCAGCATGCGTGGACTGAAATTCAAGATCATCTAGAAACCTATCAGCCCGATTTTATCATTCTGCAATGTGGAGCGGACAGTCTTGCCGGTGATCCAATTACGCAACTTGAGCTGTCTGAAAAATCACATAATATGGCAGCAAAATCACTCTCTTTGATTGCTGAAAAATGCTGTCAAGGAAAGCTGGTTGCTTTGGGTGGAGGAGGGTATAATCTTGATAATATCGCTATGGCATGGACAGCGGTTGTTGAAGGACTTATTGATTAAATTCTTAATTATCACATCGGTATTTTTTATATGAATAAAAAAGCAAAAAATTTATTTGAGATCCATAAAGAGGGGCTGCCTAGTTCAGTGCCTATCTTTCCATTGGATAATGTCTTATTACTACCGTTTGGCAACTTGCCTTTGAATATGTTTGAGCAGAGGTATGTAAAAATGACGATGGACAGCTTAAAATCTCATAGAATGATTGGCATGATACAACCAAGAAATGGTCCTGAGGATCTCTTTCAGATGGGCTGCCTAGGAAAGGTAACATCCTACACTGAGACCCGAGACTACAGAATCATGATAAATCTAGAGGGTATCTGTCGTTTTAAACTGAAAACCAAAACGCTTGTCGAAGATGGCTATTATCAGGCTGAAATAGATTGCAGTAATTATTTAGGCGATCTCGATATCATCGAACCAGAAATTAATCGTAATGAACTTATCCAAAAATACATGAACTTTTTCGAATTAAAAAAACTCGATATCGATTTCAATACCCTCACTGAAACCTCGAACATACAACTTCTTTCAACACTTCCGATGATTGCCCCGTTTGACAAAATGGATAAACAGGCAATATTAGAATCAATCAGTCTCTCAGAGCGAATAGATACAATAAACTCAATTTTGGATATTAATACTTTCCAACTAGACGCTGGCGTCTCTAAACATTAAAAGATAGCCATCTTTTTGATTTTTCTGGCTTGATTTTCAATTTAGGAGTTAAAATAGAAAAAAATGCCCATACTATATATGTGGGTAATCAAATGTATTTAAAAGAAAGTCAGCTTTAGCGAGGTAAAAATGTTCTCTAATACTTCATCAATTTCTGTTTTTGATTCTGAGTTGTATGATGCCATTCAAAAAGAAGAAAATCGTCAAGAACAGCACATCGAATTAATTGCTTCTGAAAATTATGCCAGTCCAAGGGTTCTGGAGGCACAGGGGTCAGTACTCACCAACAAATATGCTGAGGGATACCCTTCAAAGCGATATTATGGTGGTTGTGAATATGTTGATATTGCAGAAGATTTAGCTATTCAGCGTGTCAAGGAGCTCTATGGCGCAGATTATGCAAATGTTCAGCCTCATTCTGGATCGCAAGCTAATACTGCTGTATTTTTAGCTTTACTCAAAGCCGGTGACAAAATTTTAGGGATGAGTTTATCTGATGGGGGACACCTAACCCATGGAACATCAGTTAACTTTTCGGGCAAACTTTTTGATGCAGCACAATATGGTGTAAACCCAGAGACAGGATTGATTGATTATAATGAAGTAGAATCTTTAGCAAAAAAGCACAGACCGAAACTACTCATTGCTGGATTTTCCGCTTACTCTCGAGTACTTGATTGGCAAAAATTTAGAGATATTGCCGATTCTGTTGGTGCCTATTTTCTTGTGGATATGGCACATGTCTCTGGTTTGATAGCCAGTGGCCATTACCCAAATCCGGTTGGAATAGCCGATGTGGTTACCTCAACAACACACAAAACATTGAGAGGACCAAGAGGGGGCATTATCCTCGCTAAAGAAAATCCTGATTTGACCAAAAAGTTTAACTCTTTAGTTTTTCCCGGAACTCAAGGTGGGCCATTAATGCATGTTATTGCCGCAAAAGCCGTCGCCTTCAAAGAGGCGTTAAGTCCAGAATTTAAGGATTATCAGGAGCGGGTAATTCAAAATGCACAAATGATGTCTCAGACTCTCATGGACAGAGGTTACAGTATTGTGTCAGGAGGCACAGATAATCATTTAGTTTTAGTAAGTCTAATTGATAAGGGTTTAACAGGAAAGGATGCCGATGCTGCCTTGAGTCGAGCGAATATTACTGTAAATAAGAATACGGTTCCTAATGATCCATGTTCTCCATTCGTTACAAGTGGCTTAAGACTTGGTACACCGGCAATAACAACAAGAGGTTTTGGATTAGATGAGACAAAACTTATGACCACGTGGATTGCAGATATACTTGATGATTTAAGTAATGAGGATGTAATTAACCAGGTGAAGAATGACGTAATAGAGCTTTGCTCAGATTTTCCTGTTTATTCAGCCTAGATTTAAGGATCTTCTAAAATGAATTGCCCGTTTTGCGATCAAGGAGAGACAAAAGTCATAGACTCAAGACTGGCTGGTGACGGCAGACAAATTCGCAGGAGAAGAGAATGTCTTGACTGCAATGAGCGATTTACAACTTTTGAAGGAGCAGAACTTGTAATGCCGAGACTCGTCAAAACTGATGATCGCAGGGAGCCCTTCGATGAGCATAAACTTCGTTCAAGCATGCATCGGGCCTTAGAAAAAAGACCTGTATCAGCGGACATATTTGAGGAGGCTATAGGTCGAATGCTGCATAAGTTGAGAACAATGGGTGAGCGTGAAGTTCCTTCTAGATTGGTTGGTGAGCTGGTAATGGAAGAATTAAGAGGTTTGGATGAGGTGGCTTATATTCGGTTCGCTTCAGTTTATCGCAGTTTTCAGGATGTGACAGAATTTCAAAAAGAAGTGAACCGCCTACAAAAGCAACCAAAGAAAAAATCAAAGCGCGCCCAATTATCACTACTGCCTGATGTCTCTGATAAAACTGGAAAAAAGAAATAACTTTCCTCATGACTCAGTTTACAAAAGAAGAAGTAGGATATATGTCTGAGGCATTAAGACTCGCAGAGCAGGGACGTTTCACAACTCATCCAAACCCCAGAGTGGGGTGTGTGATTGTGTCAGATGGTGATATTGTGGGAAAAGGCTGGCATCAATCTTATGGCGGTCCACATGCTGAGATTCATGCTCTTCATGATGCAGGAAAAAAAGCGAAGAAAGCGACAGCCTATATTACCCTTGAACCTTGCTCACACACTGGGAAAACTGGTCCCTGTGATGATGCACTGATTGAGGCTGGTTTATCCAGGGTTGTTTATGCGATCGAGGATCCGTTTGAGAAGAATGACAAAAGTATGCCAGAGAAGCTCAATGATGCAGGTATATCGGTCTCTGTCGGTTTGTTAAGAGATGAGGCGAAACAATTAAATAGAGGTTTTTTTTCTAGGGTGATTAATAAAAAACCATTTGTAACTCTCAAGCTTGGCATCAGTATAGATGGTGCTACTGCAATGGAGAGCGGCGAGAGTCAATGGATAACAGGTGAAGCAGCCAGAAAAGATGTTCAAAAACTGAGGGCATCTTCAGGAGCAATACTCACTGGATCTGGCACGATTCAAATTGACAATCCTTCTTTAACTGTCAGAGATGAGACGCTTAACGCCATCGATCCTATTCGAGTAATTATAGACACAAAACTTCAAACATCCCCAGACGCAAAGATTTATCTGGACGATAAAACTACGTGGATTTTTTGTATTAATGATGAGAATAAGATCCTTTTTCAGAATGAAAATACCGAGGTATTTAAAGTCGAAAAAAATGGAAATTATGTCAACCTGAGATCTGTTCTTGAGATACTTGCTGAAAGAGGGATTAATGATTTATTGGTTGAGGCAGGATCTAATTTATGTGGCGCGCTAATCAGAGAAGAGCTGGTTAATGAGTTTGTTATTTATCAGGCACCCCTTATTATGGGGAGCAATACTCGAAAGATGTTTCACACGCCGAGTTATAATAAATTAAACGAGAGCCTTAAAATTAATATCAAAGATTCAAAAAAATTGGGTGAGGATATAAAAATGACTGCAGAACCAGTTTACCGAGCTGAAACATAATGTTTACTGGAATTGTTCAATCTCTAGGTATAGTCAAAAATATAAGACCAAAGGATGGCGATCTGGAAATTACCGTTAAAGCTGATCGAATTGATTGGAATAAAATATCGATTGGAGAAAGCATATCTATAAATGGCATCTGCTTGACCGCGACAAAGATTCACAGGGATGGCTTTGATGCTGACATTTCATCGGAAACCATGAACGTAACTACACTCAGCAATATTAAAAAAAATGATCAACTCAATATTGAGCCATCTTTGACTGTTGGCGATAAGATTGGAGGCCATTTTGTTACAGGTCATATTGATTGTGTGGCAGAGATTGTGAGCAAAGAAACCAAAGCTAGAGCAACTTCACTTCAGATTGAGGTGCCAAGTCGAATCGCTCGTTATATCGCGCCAAAAGGCTCAATTACAGTTGATGGAGTCAGTCTCACAGTGAACTCAGTCAATGGCTCAAATTTTAATGTCTACATTATTCCGCATACAGCAAAAGCAACAATCATCGGAGATTATAAGATTGGAGAAAAGGTTAATATTGAAATTGATATGATGGCAAGATACATAGAACGTTTGCTTGATAAGCCAAATGATGGCGTAATAACAGAGAAATTCCTAAGAGATAATGGTTATGACCAATAAAGTTGTTACATCATTGCATAATGCTTTTTCAAATATTGAAGATATTATCGAAGATGTTCGTAATGGAAAGATGGTTATCATGGTTGACGATGAGGATAGAGAGAATGAGGGTGATTTAATTATGGCTGCCGAGAAAGTTCGGCCCGAAGACATAAACTACATGGCGAGATATGGAAGAGGATTAATCTGTCTCACGCTCACTAGGGAGAGATGTGCTCAGTTGAGACTTCCTTTGATGGTTGAGGAAACGGATGAGCATCATGCAACAAACTTTACCGTTTCAATCGAGGCGACGAAAGGCATTACTACTGGTATTTCAGCACATGATAGGGCAAAAACTGTACAAACCGCTGTTGCAAAAAATGCAACCCCAGATCAACTCAGTCAGCCTGGACATATATTCCCCATCATGTCCCAACCAGGTGGAGTTTTGACTAGGGCAGGACATACCGAAGCTGGCTGTGATTTGGCAAGATTGGCAGGATTTGAGGCGGCAGCAACAATCGTTGAAATTCTCAATGAAGACGGAAGTATGGCAAGGCGGCCAGACTTAGAAAGTTTCTCCAAAAAACATAAAATCAAGATAGGTACCATCGCTGATTTGATTCGTTATCGTCTTGAAAAAGAGAGGTATGTTGAACGCATATCAAAAAAACAAGTGGAAACAGAGTACGGTAAATTTACTCTGTATTGCTATGATGATCAGGTAAATCAGTCCGTTCATGTAGCATTGGTTAAAGGAAAATTAACAGAAAAAGATGAACCTTTGGTTAGAGTACACATTCAGGACACGCTTGGTGATGTTTTGAGCGTAAAATCCTCATCACTTGGATGGCCGATAAAAGACGCAATTCAGAGGATCGCTGACGAGGAAAAAGGTGTAGTGGTCATTCTAAGGGAGCAGGAATCTTCGAGAGATTTAATGGATGCTGTAAACGGTTTGAAAAAAAGAAGTGAACAAGTAAAAGAAGCAAAATTTACAGATGAGAGCCTAAGAACATACGGCATTGGGGCGCAAATTCTTCGTGATCTGGGAGTTAAGAAAATGCGTGTTTTGTCTGCTCCCAAGCAGATGTATGCTATATCAGGATTCGATCTAGAAATTAGCGAATATGTTAATAAATAAAGATACTACTGAAAGAGGAAGAAATGACAGAGGTTAAAATAACAGAAGGTGATCTGCACCCAAGAGATGCAAGGTTTGCAATTGTGGCCTCACGTTTTAATGAGTTTGTTGTTAATGCCTTAATAAAGGGCAGCCTCGATTGTCTTGATCGACATGGCGTAGATAAAAATGCTATCGAAATAATAAAAGTACCAGGAGCTTATGAAATCCCCTTGGCCGTCAGTAAGCTTGCTAGAACAAAACGTGTCGATGGAATTATTGCAGTGGGAGCAGTCATAAGAGGTGCAACATCTCACTTTGATTATATATCGGGTGAATGTGCTCGAGGACTGTCTGAAATACAGAGTCAGGAGGGTATTCCTGTCGGTTTTGGTGTTTTGATGGTGGATACACTTGAACAAGCGCTCGAGAGAGCAGGTACTAAGGCTGGTAACAAAGGCGAAGAGGCGACATTAGCAGTCATTGAGATGGTTAATTTGCTCAGAAAAATAGATTAACCGTGTCAGAAAAAAAATCGAATCCAAAATCTCTTGGAAAGCGTGGTTTAGCAAGACTTACTGTTGTGCAAGGGCTTTACCAGATGCAAATTGCAGAGCATGATAAAGATGAGATTCTTTCTCAAGTCAGGGAGAGGCAGCAGTACCAGGAAATAGATAAAACCTACTTTACAGAAGTCTTTACATCAATTTGTGATGATTATGATCAGTATTTCATGGAACTGCAGGATTATCTCGATCGACCGATCGAGCAGATTGATCCAATTGAACTTGGAATACTGATATTGGGTTATTATGAGTTGAGAATTAAACTAGATACTGATGTGCCAGTCATTATCAATGAGGCGGTGAATTTAGCTAAATGTTTTGGATCTCAAGATGGTCACAAATACATTAATGCAATTCTTGATAAAGCGGCAAAGAAAGTGAGAAATAATTTAAAATAGCATCAAAGAATTCTTATGAATGAGTTTGAAATTATTCGTCGTTATTTCAAAAATAAAGACTTACCTGTATCAGTAAAGTTGGGTATTGGTGACGATGGGGCGATTGTTCATAACGATTCGGCAAAGAACCTAGTTGTAGCCACAGATACCCTAGTAAGTGGTGTTCATTTTCCTGCTGATTCTTCTCCATGCGATATTGGTTATCGCTCAGTAGTGGTGAATGTATCCGACATAGCTGCAATGGGAGGAAAGCCGGAGTGGATGACATTGGCCTTATCTCTAAGCGAAACGAATCCAGAATGGTTGAAAGGTTTTTCAGAAGGATTATTTATTGCTGCGGATGAGTATTCACTGAATCTAATTGGTGGTGATCTAACCAAAGCTGAGCAAGATATCATAACCATACAGATGATTGGTGAAGTTGAAATGGACACACAATTATTGAGAAGCAATGCTCGTCCAGGAGAACTCCTATTTGTTACTGGTACTCTCGGTGACGCGGCAGCAGGTCTCGAGCAATTCGAAAAAAAAGTCGCATCAAATCAAAATAGTCAATATTTGATTGAACGTTTCTTTCGACCGACAGCTCGAATTGATGTTGGTCAAGCTATTATCGGTTATGCGTCATCATCAATTGATATTTCGGATGGTCTAATTGGCGATCTTGAGAAGATTTTGAGCGCTTCAGAAGTCGGTGCAATTTTAAATATAGAGGATGTGCCACTTTCCAAGGAGATGCTGAAAACCTATGAACCAAAAAAATCTCAAGCCTTTGCTTTGTCCGGTGGTGATGATTATGAGTTGCTATTTACTGCTCCAGCTGAAAATCTGTCAAAAATTATGGATATCTCAAAAAAAATCGATCAGAAAATTACGCACATTGGTAATATTACTGATAGTAAAAATCTAGAATGTCATAAGGAGGGAGTTATCTATGAATATAAGGATGAGGGCTACCTACATTTCAAATAGAAATTTTTACTCATGATAAAAGACATAACCCCCATATACAGCAAAACTGTAATTATGCTCAGCTCATGCTTTGGAGCAGGAAATATCACAAAAGCTCCAGGCACAGTCGGTTCAATTTTTGGTTTTTTTGTGTATTTTTTATGCAGAGAACTCCAAATAAATACAAAAATTACAATAGCTATAGCCATGGTAATCAGCGGTATTTGGATATGCAGGCAAGCTTCAGAGATTCTCGACTCACATGATCATCCGAGTATAGTCTGGGATGAAATGGCTTCAATGTATTGCCTTCTTTTGTTTGTTCCGAATGAAATAACACCATGGATAATTATTTTCATTTTATTTCGACTGTTTGATATTTGGAAACCATGGCCAATTTCGTGGTTTGATTCAAAAATATCAGGAGGCCTTGGTATTATGATCGATGACCTTGTTGCGAGCTTATTTGCTATTGGTGTTTATAAAATAATTTATCTATTTCTATGATTCTTCATCTGTATCGAAGGGTACAGTATCGTCAGAATTCTTCATAAGAATTTCGACTTTTTGTTCAGCTTCCTTGAGTGTTTTTTGACATATTCTTGTTAATTTCACACCTTCTTCGAATCGCTTCATTGCATCTTCCAGTGAGAGTTGTCCGTCCTCAAGTTCCTCAACTATTTGTTCAAGGTCTGACAGTGTTTTTTCCAGATCAAATGATTTCTTTGATGTCATATTTTATTTTGCATATTTTTCTACAAGGCACATTGTAGCAGAATAAAAAATTTAAAATTCTCTAATTTATTCATTTTCATTGAGCGAAAATATTCGCATCCTGTTAGAATTACAATTATAAAATCTTAATAGTTTTCAAACACTATGAGCAAAAAATACGAAGCTGCGGACATAGAGGTATTAAGTGGGCTAGAGCCAGTAAGAAGGAGACCTGGCATGTATACCGACACCTCTAGACCAAATCACCTAGCTCATGAAGTAATTGATAACAGTGTAGATGAGGCACTTGCAGGTCATTGCAAAAAAATCAGTGTTACTCTTTTTAAAGACGGATCACTTGAAGTGGTCGACGATGGCAGAGGCATGCCAGTTGATATACATCCAAAAGAAAAAATACCTGGAGTTGAGTTAATATTGACCAGACTTCATGCGGGTGGAAAATTCAATAAAGATAACTATCAGTATTCAGGTGGCTTGCATGGCGTTGGTGTCTCTGTCGTCAATGCACTTTCAAAAAATTTAGAAGTCTGGGTTAGAAGAGATGGCACCGAACAAAATATGAGCTTTGCCGGAGGAAAAAAACAAGGCGAACTCGAGGAGGTTGGTAAAGTAGGCAAAGCCAATACAGGGACTACAATCAGGTTTTGGCCAGACCCACAATACTTTGATTCATCAAATATCTCTGCTTCGAAACTTCAACACGCTCTAAAAGCAAAGGCAGTACTCTGTCCAGGCCTAGAGGTTAAACTGAAGATTGAAAGCACTGGTGAAAAAATTGCATGGGTGTATACGGGCGGTCTCGAACAGTACCTCAAAGAGACTATAGGCCATACACAATATATTCCTGAGATTCCATTCAGTGGTGGATTTAAAAGTGACAACGAAGCAGTAGACTGGGCTTTGGTGTGGCTCCAAGAAGAAGGTGGCAACTTATCCGAGAGTTATGTAAATCTCGTACCTACTGCACAAGGAGGCACACATGTTAATGGCTTAAGAACAGGGCTCGCAAATGCAATCAGAGAATTCTGTGACTTCAGAAGTCTTCTTCCAAGAGGAGTTACTCTCACACCAGAGGATGTTTGGGATAACGTGAATTATGTGCTTAGTGTGAAACTTGAAGATCCTCAATTTTCTGGACAAACCAAAGAGAGGCTCTCTTCCAGAGAGTCAGCTGCGTTTGTGACAGGGGTAATTAAAGATGAATTTTCTTTGTGGTTAAACCAGCATCCAGAAACAGGAGATTTGATTGCACAATTGGCAATAGAACGAGCTCAAAAAAGAATAAAAAGTGCAAAAAAAGTAGTTAGAAAAAAAGTGGTTTCTGGACCATCGTTACCTGGAAAACTTGCAGATTGTACATCGCAAGAACCAGAATTGTGCGAACTATTTTTGGTTGAAGGAGACTCGGCAGGAGGTTCTGCGAAACAAGCAAGAGACAGAATAACTCAAGCAATAATGCCATTGAGAGGAAAAATACTAAACACATGGGAAGTGGAAACAACAGAGATACTTGCTTCTCAGGAAGTGCATGATATTAGTGTTGCTATTGGTGTCGATCCAGTGAATCAAAATATAGAGGATCTTCGATATCATAAAATCTGTATATTGGCGGATGCTGATTCAGATGGATTGCATATTGCCACTCTTATTTGTGCACTTTTTTTGAGACATTACAGGAACTTAGTAGAAGCAGGACACATATACATAGCAATGCCACCACTATTTAGAATTGATGCAGGAAAGAAAGTTTTTTACGCTCTTGATGAGAGTGAACGACAAAGTGTTCTTGATAAACTGGAGAAAGAAAACTTTAAAGGCAAGGTTACAGTTACTCGGTTTAAAGGGCTAGGAGAGATGAATCCTCAGCAACTCAGAGAGACAACAATGAATCGTGATACAAGGAGATTGGTTCAGCTTAGTGTTTCTAATGACGATAATAGTGAAGAACTCATGGATATGTTGTTAGCAAAAAAACGTGCAAGCGAGAGAAGGCAGTGGCTTGAAGACAAAGGCGATCTGGCGGAAGTGTAGATATGAAAAATCAAGAACTGAATTTTGAAGCTAATCTCGAGAAACTGTCACTTAAAAATTATAGTGAGAAAGCTTACTTAAATTATTCAATGTATGTATTGCTCGATCGGGCGCTCCCACAAATCGGAGATGGTCTTAAACCTGTTCAGAGGAGAATCATCTACTCAATGAGCGAACTCGGCCTATCGGCTGGTCAAAAACCAAAAAAATCAGCAAGAACGGTTGGTGACGTAATCGGTAAATTTCATCCGCACGGCGATTCTGCTTGTTATGAAGCCATGGTGTTAATGGCACAAGAATTTTCATACAGATACCCAATTATCGATGGTCAAGGTAACTGGGGGTCCACCGATGATCCTAAATCATTTGCAGCAATGCGTTATACAGAATCTAGATTAAAACCTTATGCAAAAACATTATTGCAAGAATTGGGCGAGGGAACAGTTGACTGGATTCCGAATTTCGATGGAACTCTAAAAGAGCCAGTCGTTATGCCGGCCAGGCAACCCAATATATTGCTTAATGGAACTACCGGTATAGCTGTAGGTATGTCTACTGATATTCCACCTCATAACTTAAACGAAGTTGCAAAAGGTTTAATTCAACTATTAGATGATCCAGATACTACTTTGGGTAAACTAATGAAAAATATTAAAGGCCCAGATTTCCCAACCGGTGGAGAGTTAGTCTCGTCCAGAAGTGATATTCGAAATATTTATAAAACTGGAAATGGAACACTGAAACTAAGAGCAAAATACACGGAAGAAGGTGATGAGATTATTATTACGGATCTTCCTTATCAAATTTCTGGTAATAAAGTTCTCGAACAGATTGCGACTCAGATGAGAAATAAAAAATTACCTCTCGTGGATGACCTCAGAGATGAGTCTGATCATGAAAATCCAATACGATTGGTAATTTCGCCAAAATCAAGACGAGTTAATAGGGAGGAGCTGATGTCTCACCTATTCTCAACAACCTCGCTGGAAAAAACCGTTCGTGTAAATATGAACATCATAGATCTTAATGGAAAACCTAAAACTTATGGGTTAAAAGATGTCTTGGTTGAGTGGCTCGAGTTTCGTAAAAGCACAGTAAAAGCGAGATTAAAACACAGGCATAAAATCGTTTCTGATCGTCTTCACATCTTGGAAGGACTATTTATCGCCTATCTGAATATTGATGAAGTTATTAAAATAATTCGTAACGAAGATGACCCTAAAAGCGCTCTTATAAAGAAATATAAACTAACTGAAAATCAGGCTGATTCAATACTAAATCTTAGGCTTAGGTATCTGGCAAAATTAGAAGAAATTAAGATAAAAACAGAGCAAGAAGCACTCGATATAGAAAGATTAGATATAGAAAAAATACTCAATAGTAACAATAAGTTAAAAGAACTAATTAAAAGTGAAATTAAAGAAGATATTGAGGCATATGGAGACGAGAGAAGAACTGAAATAATTGAACGCGAAGCTGCTCAAGCAATTGATGAAACACAGTTATTGTCTAGCGATCCAGTTACAATTATTTTATCTGAGCGTGGTTGGGCAAGAGCTGCAAAAGGCCACGACATAGATCCTCAATCATTAAACTACAGATCAGGTGATGAGTTTCGTGCATCTGCCCAAGGAAGAAGCAATCAAAATGCAATGTTCATTGACAGTACAGGGAGGGTATATAGTCTCCTGGCTAATCTCCTTCCATCTGCGAGAGGACAAGGCGAACCTCTATCGGGAAGATTTAATCCACCCGATGGCTCTGAATTTTGTGGCACTATAATAGGTAAACCAGAAGATCATTGGCTTCTTGCTAGTGATGCCGGATATGGATTCAGAGTAAAATTATCAGATCTCTTTTCTCGAAATAAAGCTGGTAAGTTAGTTCTAAGGGTATCCGACGGTGGGAGACCGATAATTCCCTCACCAATAATAAATGATGCAAATTATATAGTTGCGGTTAGCTCGATTGGAAAGTTATTGGTATTTGATCTAAAGGAATTGCCGGAATTAGCCAAAGGTAAGGGAAATAAATTAATCAATATTCCGACCAAAAAGTTTAAATCAGGAGAAGAAACACTCATGGCTGTGGCAGTTATTGGTGAAGGCGACCAACTCAATGTTTATCGAGATAAAAATAGCTCGATGACGCTAAAATGGAATGACCTTCAAGAATTTGTTTCAGATAGAGCGCTTCGAGGAAAGAACTATTCAAAGAAATTTAAAAAAGCAATTCATTTAACCGTAGAAAGATCTAAAAAAAAGGAAGATAATAATCAGAATGAATAATCCCGAGGCACGAAATGGCAACTTACAGTACGAATGTTTTTAAATCTGGATTGAGAATTCTATTAGATCAAGATCCCTATATTATTGTTGAAAATGAGTTTGTCAAGCCTGGCAAGGGACAAGCATTTAATCGTGTTAGGGTAAGGAACCTAAAAACTGGTAAGGTTATAGATAAAACATTTAAGTCAGGTGAAAGTGTCGAAGCTGCTGATGTTATTGATAGGGATATGCAATTTTTGTATTCAGATGGTGAAATGTGGCATTTCATGGAGCCAAACTCTTTTGAACAATTTGCTGCAAATGAGGCGGCTGTCTCAAATGCAAAACTTTGGATAACCGACCAAGATGTTTGTCAGATTACCCTTTGGAACAATGAGCCTATAGTCGTTGTGCCGCCCAATTTTGTAGAGTTAGAAGTCATTGAAACGGATCCTGGAGTTAGAGGTGATACAGCCAGTGGTGGAGTTAAACCAGCAAAGTTATCCACGGGAGCCATAGTGCGTGTTCCTTTGTTCATTGAAGAAGGTGAAATCCTAAAAATAGACACGCGTTCTCAAGAATACGTATCGCGAGTTAAATAACACATACAATCTTTTATTTATTCAAAGAGATTAATCTCTTGAAGAGTGCTCTTTCCCTCGGCAATCATATTCAGTCGATCAAATCCTAGGGCCACACCCGAACATGATGGTAAGCCATCTTCCATGGCTTGAATAAAGTCTTTGTCAATCGGCCGGATGGCCAATCCATTTTTTTTTCTGAAAGCCTGATCTCTCTTTATGCGTTTTTTTAGTTCATTAGAATCGGTAAGCTCAACATAACCATTAGCCAATTCAATATCTGAGAAGAACACCTCAAATCGATCCGATAACATGTCATTATTTGGAGTGACTCTTGCTAAGGCTGCTTGAGAGACAGGAAAATGGGACACCAGAGTCAATTGATTATTTTTAAATTTATTGGTTATTTCTGTTGCAAATAAATAATTCAGATATTGATCCTTATCTTCTTTGAATTGATTTATTAACGACTTATCAAATTTAAATTTTTTTGTTATTTCTTTTGTTTCATCATTTATCGGATCTATTCCTAAGTAATGAATGAAAATATCTTGATATGTCCATGCATCCCGAATTAATTTATTTTGATTATTGGTCAAAAGAAGAGATATCAACTGACAAGTGTCATTGATGATGTCTTGTAAAGTGAAATTCATTCTATACCATTCAACCATAGTAAATTCTGGTGAGTGTAATGAACCCTTCTCGTGATCTCTGAATACTTTGCATATTTGGTAGATTTCAGTAGAGCACATTGCAAGAATTCTTTTCATGAAGAACTCAGGTGAAGTGTGAAGAAAATTTTGTTTATTATTTACAGTTGCACCTATGCTTTCTATATGAATGTCTGAGACTGCCTTCTCTGAGAGGATAGGTGTATCGACTTCGAGTACGTTTTGTTTTTCGAAGTACTTTCTTATTTTTTTTATTCTTGATGCACGCCTTTTGAGTATATCGATTTTTTCCACTGAGGATTTACTTTGCATTTGGAGATATTTCTTCATTAATACTTCCAAGACAATCGCCCATGTATATTTTCTGATCTTTTTTAATGTTTTCCTTCAGTGATATTAAACCCTTTGGAAAAACTGAGACTACAGTAGAACCCATATTGAACCAACCGAGCAAATCGCCTTTATTTACTTTTTTATTTACATTTTTATCTAATATCAAATCCCTAGCAGCGCCTTTACCAATAGGTTTAATTAGGCCTGTCCAAGGAGTTGAAATACTGCCAACATTGAGAGCACCTACAAATACTATTGCAACCTGTCTATCTCT
>TARA_B100001057_G_scaffold422768_1_pt1 | contig 15727 bp, 23 predicted proteins | sample TARA_B100001057 | Tara Oceans TARA_B100001057 (sample SAMEA2621839) | marine metagenome | biome: marine biome (ENVO:00000447); feature: surface water layer (ENVO:00002042); material: "saline water (ENVO:00002010), including plankton (ENVO:xxxxxxxx)" | depth 5 m
GGAAGGTCAGCCGCAATTTTACGATGAGCCATAAATTTGATGGCTGTGCCTTCCCCAACAGCACCTGCAACCAGATCAGTGAGAGTATTATCCGGCAGGTGTTCTGTTAGTAATTGACTTACAAAAGACCAAGTCCTTGGCGTTGCAAACGCCTTAGATGATCCTTTTGGATCAAAGTCATACAAATCATTTTTTGCAAATGTGCAATAACCCACCACATCTGCATGAATATTATTAAGTGTTGCCCATTCGAACCAATCATCAAAGTCTACTTTCATTTCAATATGGACAAATCGATTAGAAAGCGGAGCAGGCATTCTGAAAGTCACGCCCCTATCAGTTTCCCTATTACCAGCGGCCACAATCGATACGCCTTCAGGCAATGTGTATGCGCCAACTTTTCTATTCAATATAAGTTGATATGCCGCAGCCTGCACAGCAGGAGGAGCCGCATTTATTTCATCTAAAAATAAAATTGCTTTACTTTTAGGATCAGAAGGCAGTTCAATGGGTGGTGCCCATTCCATTGCATTTGATTTTGAATTATAGAAAGGGATTCCTTTAATGTCAGTAGGTTCCCATAATGGTAATCTAATATCAATCACTTCACGTGACTGTTCGTCTCCAATCTTCTTGACAATATCTGATTTGCCAATACCTGGTGCACCCCAGATCATCACTGGTCTTTTTATATCAATGCAGTGTTGAAGTGCTGTGATAGCCTGCTTTGGGCCTATTTGTCTTGTAGTTTCTATAGTTTTGTTGCTCATCTTTATATACTCTCCTTATGTCTTTATTATAAAGCCACATGGTATTATGTCAACCAGCACAAAAGCCGCTATAATTGGAAGTTTTTTAGATCACCATCCAGTAATTGTAGCATCACTGCTGGTTGTTCAGAAAACATAAACACATATGTTCTTTTGCCATTTATGTAGTAAGGAGCAGGGCAGTTGCGGTCCAAATTCAAAAGTGCCTTCATAGTAATTTTGGATGAAATTTTGATTTTGTACCATTTGAATTTTGCATATTTCATAAGATGGTATCCTTTATAGTTTAATTGAAAGTGACTGTCTTCATGTTTAAAGTTCCTAAACATTATTTTGATTGTTTTTTCAGTGCTAGTTGTGAGATCACACTGTTGTTTTATTAGTTCTGCAAGTCTAGATTTAGTTAGTTTCATCTTTCAATTGCTTGCCTTGGCTGAGTTCGTATACAGCAAAATCATTGCATTTGAACATGGTGTTTAATTTTTGAGCAAGATTGAAAGCATGTCCGGGATTTGAAAAGGAAACTTTTTTATATTTTGGTCCAGGATAGTTTGATATAATAGAAGATGATTTAAGATTAATTGGATTACCTTTGTGAAATACAGCCCATATTGCTGTTGACTCTAACACCTCCTCCATCTTATAGGATTTTTTGTTGGTGTACTGTAAAAGTATCTTTGGTTTTGGTCTACTCATTATATGAGTATTTATCTGAATTTTATATCGAAAAATGCTGTTTTAAATGTTGATATGTGCCAATGACTTTTCCATCTAAAACAATTTGCGGCATAGACCTTGCGCCGGGCACAGACTCCCACAGTTGTTCGGTTGTCCATCCATTGCCAAGATTTCTTTCTTCAAATTCTATGTTTTTTTCCTTCAATAAAGTTTTTGCCATGTCGCAAAATGTACAACCTGGCTTTGTCCATACTATATTCATTTAAAATTTCCTCCGTCCATACTTATATCGGATGATTGGCCGCTTCGTCTACTGGTGATTTCAACATAATGAATAAGAAGTGTGGTAAGTGCATTGCGGACACGTTTAGCGTGTTCAATATCAATTTTTATTTCTCGTTGTTGTGAGTTGTCGGCTCGATTGATTACATCAATAAAGTTTTTTAAATGTAAGGTGTCATTAACTTTTGTGGACATCTGAAAATACTTTCCTTTGTTCAATCACAGTTTTGAATGGACCTTTGTATTCATTGTGTGCAATGGTGCTAAGTTTTGGACAAAATCCTTTTACCCAACCTTTTGGAAATTTTACACAGTAATAGCCTGCCGCATACATGTTATTAGAATTTTTTGATTTAGAATACAATGGCAGTTTGTGTTGCACATCATACACAGCATTATATGGCACATGCTTTGTTGGATATCCATAGCATTCTTTATCCACTACCACATCTTCTTTAACTTCTGATATGTCCGTTTGTCTAAACAATCCAAAATGTTCTTCTATTTCATCAAGTGTTAAAGTTGATACTGAAGAGTCAGAGCCAGTAACAATAAATTGATTTATATCATGCCTCTGAATTGTGCCAATTCTGGATCCGTTGTGTTCGATAATCCAGAATCTATCAGGCAGTAATTGTTTGGTCTTGATAGAGTCTGGCATTGAAAGGTTCTGCATAAAATTTAACATTGTCTCTTATCCTCACTAGTTCATGTTTATTACAAAATTTTAACAGATGAATACCAACATTTGCAACCTTTTTTGGATCATCAGTTGCGTCAGCGATTGTTTCTGCAATAATTTTTTTGATATGATCAGGCTGTTGTGCAAGATCAATTAATTGTTGGTTCGTTGTATATTCATCACGCACTATTCTTTCTTTGCCATCATGATCAACCCACCTAGTCAGCATCATGTTGTTCCAAATAAATCCTTGGTTTTTTCTGTCCACAAATGCTTCCTTAAGTTTAGTAGTGCGAACTTTTGGAAAGGCTGAAAACACGTTGTCTGATGAATCACCTCGCATACACTTTTCAAATAACAACCATTCTGGATCAGGAGGCAATTTTGCCTCTTTTGTTTTTTTGTCTATTATTTCATTGTTTTTATCGTCATAGAAGCCATTTATTGTAATAAGTGTGTCTGTAATGCCATTGTATTGACTTACATTATCAGATAACAATTGATAAAAATCAGAATCAGAAGAAACAATTACATGTTTATCATTTGGGTGTGAATGTACCCAACCGGCGATAAGATCATCTGCTTCTAATTCTTGATGTCTAAGAGTAGTGCAATTTGTTTTTTCTTCTACAAAACTTTTTAGTTCATCGAAAGTTTCCCAAAATATTTTATCTGCTTCTTGTTCAGATGGCGACATGGCATCTCTTGTTTCTTTTCTATTTTGCTTGTACTTAGGATAAAAGTCTTTTCGCCAAGATCGTCCTTCGAAACAAAACACAACATGATCCGCTTTGAATCTTTCATAACACTTTTTTACTGAGTTCATACAGATATGCAAAGCTAGGCCAGTTTTTGTATAGATGTCATCTCCTCTAACAACATGCCTTGCACGAAAAAATGTATTTGCTGAATCGAACAGCAAATATGTTTTAGGAGATTTCTGTTTTTCCATCTTCTCTTTTTGTTTCTTTTATAATTTGATTGTCATTTGCCATTGGAGTTTCTTCAGTGGCTATAGTGTTACACAACACTGAAAACCAATGATCAACAACTTCCTCATCTGTGTTGCCAGAAAATCCATGTGTTTTAAGGTTGTTTACAAAATGAACATTCCAATCTAATTCAAAATAGCCATACTTTGGATTTTTTGGATCAACATTAGTGTCTAACACTTTTATATAAGGATCACCAGCCTCAGTGGCTATGTCCTTAGCAGTTTTTTCTACTGTCTGCTTTTTGTTGAATATATTTTTTATTTTATCAAGCATACTAAGAGTATAACACCTATACCAATTATTGTCAAATAGCGCCATGGTATTAATTTTTTTGTTTGTTTGGGGAGTTCGAAGTTTCTTTTGGAGAATACTCTCATTTCAATTTATCCTTCCATAGTTGTATGGTTTTGTCTAATCCTTGTTCGATGTCTACTTTAGGAGTCCAATTATACAATAGTTCTGTCATTTTATTGCCACTGTTCAACCAATATATTTCGCCATCCCGCTTTGGTTGTTTATTCCAATTGATTGTTCCATGCCATTGTAATTTTTTTGCTATTATATTTGCATAATCTTTGATCTGAATAGCATTGTCAGGGCCAACTGTAATAATGGCTCCTATGGCCTTTTCAGGGTTGGATATTATTTTTAACCAAATATCTATTAGATCATCCACATGAAGAAAATTTCTATAAGGCTCTGCATATCCCATGTCAATACTATCTTTGTTGGCTAGCATTCTGGTTATAATAGCTTCTGTGACAAAGAAGTCGTTTTGTTTTCTGCCATATGTGTTGGTTTGTCTGATGATAGTATATGGCAAGCCATAAGATCTTGAAGCATATTCTAAATATTTTTCACAAGCATATTTTGCCACGGCGTATGGTGCATTAGGATGTGGTATAGTGTTATGATCAAAAACTTGTCTTTGTGTATATGTGCCTGTTGTTTTTATTTCTTCACTTATTGGTTGCCATCCATATACCTCCATTGTACTTGCAAATAGAAAACTTTTTAGCTTAGTACATTTTTTTGTAGCTTCGATCAAATTAATAGTGCCAAGATAATTGACTTCACTAAAACTTATTTGTTCATAGAAACTTTTTTCAACTTCTGTTCTTGCCGCTAAATGCACAATTAGGTCTGGATTTATCATTGCAACTTCTTGTTTGACTTTGTCATAATCTAGTAGATTGCTTTTTAGGTGATGCACTTGCCAATAATTTTCTAATATTGGAGTAAGATCACTTCCTATAAAACCACTGCTTCCTGTAAGTAAAATCTTCATGTGCCTATTGCATACTTTTTGAGTGTGTCTATCGATAATAATTTTAGTGTGCTTTGATGCGTCTTATCAAGATATATTGGTGGAGCCTTATCAGCATCAACGGCTCTAGCAAACCAACTTGCACATATGCACCAGGAATCACCATCCTTCAATCCAGGAAATCCATATTCAGGCATGGGTGTTATCAAATCGTTGCCTAACGACTTACACCATTCTAAAAATTCTGTGGTTACTTTGGCACATACTGTATGAGTGCCATGATCATTTTCATCTGTGTTACAACAACCATCTCTTAACCACCCTGTAAGTGGATCAAGTGAGCATGGCTCTAATTTATTTCCTAATACATTTAACATATTATGTTCCTATGGCGTTGCCAAACAGGTATACATGTACTCTAGCCGCCACATTGTAACCACGTTGAAATGCACGTTTGGCCACAGCACCAGCAGAATCTTTTTGTTCTTCTTCCCTTGCGCCAACAGGCATTACCCACACTGGCCAATCAACTCCTGCACTTTTAAATTTTGCAATTGCTTCCTCCATTTCATCCCATTGTTCATTTTTATGTCCACACACAAATTTTAGTTGTCCTGTTTTGGATAGATCATAGTATTCTGCTACGATCTCAGGCTTGATTGCCTTTTCAGATTTTTCTCCTGACACAGAGTAAAGTTTTGGACTAACACTAAAAAATATTTCTGTGTCTATTCTGTTGGCCCAATCAATGAATGGCTGTCTCAACTTTTGTGTGCCATTTGTTTCGAATGTCATTGATGATGGAAGATTGTTTTGTTTTTCCAGTTCTTCATATATGCCTATAGTGGCTGTCTGTCCGGTCACCATCAAAGGCTCACCACCTGTAACGCACAGATGTTGTCTTTGGTTTGTCACAGGATGCAGAAACAATCCATCTGGATTGGAGTCTGTTTTTAAGATATCAACTATCTTGTTGGCTAATACAGTTGGAGTTTCTTGACCCATAAGATGTTTGTATTTTTTTGCCCATGTGTAAGATGAATCACAGCCTTTGTCCCACACAGGCAAGTCTTCTACTTTTTTTACTTGTGATACATCATATGATTCAAATGGCAGTTCATATGTGCTGGGATCACTTGGATCAATCTGCCCAAAACCATTACACTGCAAATTACAAAGGAAAAATCTTATCCATGCTGTTGGCACGCCAGTGTAGTGTCCTTCACCTTGTATGCTGTGAAATATTTCAGAATAGTAGTACCTTTTCTCATCCATATCGTTGTATTTTATAACATGTATTTAGATTTGTCAAAACACATTTAAATTATGCATATATTCCTACAGTCAGGATAGTCATATTTTATAGGTGCATGACTGTTGTTTTTAATATATCGCTCCAATTTTAAATTAATTTGTTTTGCATGTTCAAATGGCATATTATAGTGAAAAGCTAAACCAAACTGTTTTTGTTTTTCCCAAGGCACAACTTGTAGATCTCTTCCATCGTTGCACATTTTCTTTAATTCTATATAATCATTATAATTGTCTAGAAGTATTGCGCCACCACGTTTGTTATCGACTGGTTTGGTATGTCCAAAACTTAAACATTGCATTTGTCCTTTCCTAAACATGTTAGGGGATAAAAGCCTTGCAGAATCCCATATATTGGTATTACCTAAGTTGTATTCACCCATCCATTGTTCATCGGTCAGTGTATAGGGCAATTTAAGTTTTTCCATTACCATTACTACAGAAAGATATGTAAAAGCAGTCATTGTTATATGCTTAGGTCTTTTAATTCTTAAACACACTTCAATTGCGTGTGTACAACAGTCTGTTAAAACAACAAAAGGAGCACCAGTAAATTTACTTAATGCTTGTTCTAGGTCAATATGACTTTGCATTATGCATTAATTATTTTCCCAAGGAAAAACAATCCAGCTTGAGTCTTTGCTTTTATTAATTTTTTTACCATAGTATCCCACATCAAATTCAGATGGTTCATTATCGATCAATACAGCATATTCTGTATATCTTACTCCGCGATCATGCATTATTTTTTGTACTTTTTTAAATGTGTGTCCAGTATCATTAATATCGTCAACTATTAAAAATTTATAATGGTCTATCCAATCATCGCCAGTGCCATGTCCCACAGGAAAGTCAGGAATCATCTCCTTGGCATGATCTCTTGTAGACAGTGTTATTGGAATCATCGGAATATCCAATTTATGTGATATAATTGTTGCAGGAATACAACCACCTCTCGATACTCCTATTATGTGGGTAAAAAATTTTGGTTCGACCAATTCAGCCAAGTGTGCTGACATACTGTGTATTTGTTTCCAGGTGTAATATTTTTTATCAGGCATTGCCAAACACTGTGTTGATTTGTTGTGTGCATCTTACAAAGGTGGCACATTTGGGCATGTCTTTGATTCGTTCGGCTCCAATATATGTGCAGGCACTTCTAACACCACCTAGTATTTCTGTAACAGTATTTTGCACTGCTCCACGATAGGGAATCTCAACTGTTTTGCCTTCTGCTCCTCTGTAACCATCTTTGCGTCTACCATGTTTGGCCATTGCTTGATTTGAACTCATACCATAAAATGTCATTTTGCCATCCACTACATCACCGCCTGATTCATCATGTCCTGCTAACATGCCTCCTAACATCACAAAGTGTGCGCCTGCTCCAAAGGCTTTTGCGACATCTCCTGGATATACACAACCTCCATCTGCAATGATATGACCTCCGATGCCATTGGCCGCATCTGCACATTCAATGATGCCTGACAGTTGAGGCACGCCTACGCCAGTCATTGTTCTTGTGGTGCATACAGATCCAGGTCCAATGCCAACTTTTACTATGTCAGCGCCTCTAATAATAAGTTCTTCAGTCATTTCTGCTGTAACTACGTTACCTGCAATAATTGTTTTGTCTGGATATTGTTCTCTTAAATGTTCTATAAAGTCTCCAAAGTTTTCGTGATATGCATTTGCAACATCAACAGATATAAATTTAATGTCTGGATACATTTGCAAGACTTGTTTGGCAGTGTGATAATCAGCCGCTTCTTTATCCCAAATATACGAGGTGCCCAAACAAACACTTATGTGTTTCATGTTTACTCCATCGCCAATTGCTTGTTTCCAATCTTCAACCATGTGATGTTTGCCTATTACAGTAAACATTTTTTCCTTTTGCAATGCTTTGGCCATACCAAAAGTTCCTACACTGTCCATGTTAGATGCCATAATAGGAACGCCTTTCCATTCGTTGCCACTGTTGTGGAAAGTGAATGTGCGGATAAGATCAACATCTCTTCTACTCTCAAGTTTTGATCGTTTTGGTTTAAACAATACATCTTTGAAATCAAGTTTGATATCTTGTTCTATTCTCATTTGTTAGCAAACTCTTGTTGCAATTTAATATTATCCATAAACTCTTTTTTTGTGCCCATGTCTTTAGCAAACGCTCCACGCAAAACAGTTGTCTGTGTTAAACTGCTGTGTGCGCCGATGCCTCTATTCTCACAACAACCATGTGTTGCTTGGATGTAAACGCCTACATTTGGACTGTTAGTTGCTTTGCCTATCTCATTAGCAATAACATTATTAAGTTCTTCTTGCAGTGTTCCACGTCTAGCACACCACTGGGCGATACGTGTGTACTTGGAAAGTCCTATAAGTGTTTCAGCGGCAATGATCCCAATGTAAGCAACTCCACTTACTGGTTGATGATGATGTGAACACATGCTTTTTATTTCACTTCTAACAACCAACATGCCTTTGTATCCATCATCTACGTGATTAGGAAATGCAGTGGCATTAGGCATTGGATTGTAACGTCCGCTCATAAGTTCGTTGATATACATTTTTGCTAGACGTCTTCCTGTGTCCATGCTGTTAGGATCGTTGAATCTATCTATAACCAAACTATCTAACACTGCTTCGAACTTTGGAGTAAGTTCTTCTATTAATAGTTCTTTCTCGCCTTCTCTGATATGCTCACTTATGTTGTCGCCTGCCCAATATCTTGTTTCCGAACTTTCTAATCTCTGCTTGATCTGTTTAGATATATCCATAAGTGTATTATATTTAGATCGAAAAAAAAATGCAAGTGTTTTTTTGTTTTAAATAACAGATGCAAACATTATGGGTTTTTGGACATAGTGCATGTACCAATTACAACTTACCTAATTCAGAATCTTGGCCATTAATTCTTGCAAAAAAAATTGGCTATTCATTAATTAACCAATCATATCCTGCTTCTGATAATCTTGTTATTTTTACTAATATAATTGAATGTAACCATAAAATTAAAACAGGTGATTTAGTGATTGTAGGTTGGAGTCACCCATCAAGGAAAACATTTGTGTTAAACAAAGACAATCTGCACCAACAAGCCTGTATAAGCAAAAGTATGAAAATTAATACTCCAAAACACACATTTATTAGGAGCGGAGGGACTTATGGAGATGCCAATGCAAACATTGATTTTTGGCAAAAAATGATACCAATAAAAAAAAGCATTGAATACTATGATAATTGGTATGAAAAATATTTTGATCTTACTGAACAAAAGATAAACTTTAAAGCGTACCTGAATGCTACTAAAACATTACTGGGTGAAAAAAGATATCTTCCATTTTATTTTAGTAAAGAAAGTGTTGCAGATGTTTTGCCTAAAAGTGAAAATGACGACTTATTTTGGTTAGAATATTTACAAAGTAATAGCCATTATAGAATAAGCAATCAAGACCACCATTTTAACTTTGAAGGACACCGACAATGGGCCAATGTTATTTTCAATAAATTAAACGCCTAAACTTTCATCTATTGTGTCGTACAAATTTTTGCCATGGAAAAAATCATTTTGTAATTTTTTCATTTGCCTTTTAATCTCAGTGATGTATTTAGAATAATTTTCCATAAGGTCAACAATTTTGTCCATAACTTTTTGTTTGTTTTGTTGATAGTTTTGCATGTCTTCAGTCCATACACTTGGATATTTGAAAGTATCTAAAAACATTTCTTGATAAGACAGCCTGTCAGGAACCATTACCATTGTGTCTAATATTAATGCTTCATAACCAGATATTCCTAGTGTTTCTTGTAAGTTTGCAGAAAATACTAATTTAGATTCCGCTAACAAATTGTGATATTCATATTTTTTCAATTGTTTTTCCTGACACACAATAAAGTTGTACTGTGGCAACGCTTCTTTCAAATCATAAAATATTTCTGGTTGTTTTTCAGGAGCAATTCGATGTGGAAAGAGTATGGTGTTAGTTTTCTTTGCGCCTTTGAACGCTTCAAGTTCAGCATCAAAATACTCCATTGGCCATCCTGTACGCACAACTTTTTCTGGTTGGACGTTGTTAAATGTTTTGTCCCACAGTTTTATGTGGAAGTCTGTAGCATAAAAATTATGATCATAGCATTCAAACATGCTGTGTTCTGCATGTCTTACCCATGGCTTGTCACCAATTAGTCTGCCAAGAAAGTCTGCCGGATCATATGAACCAGCATGCCACATGCCGCCAATGTTAATATTAACACCCAACAACTCAGCCATATACCTAAGCTGAATAACAGTTGGATTCCAAGCGTCAGTGTACAGAAAATAATCGCCATTATTAATTTTGCCTTCGCAAAACAAGGTTGCAATTTGTTCCAATTGATTAGATTTGTAAACATTTGTTCCTCCGAAATTTAAAAATGCTCCTGGTGTTGTTGCTTGTGGAGTATCACCTCCAGATATGGTTGTTACTTTAGATTGAGTGTGTTTTTCAATCTGCCATGGCAAATATTTTTTCCATTCAGATGTGTATCTTGTTTCAACTGCTTCGATATCAACAATATAAATCATCCGTGTATGCTTTCCTCTCTTGTTTTAGTTGTGTATTTGGTTGCCATGTAAGTTACTAATTTTGGATCCTTGAACGAAAAACAGACTTCATCACAACCAGCATCTTCAAAATAAAAATCTTGTCCATAGGTGTATCCTTGGCGACCAAGATCATTTGACACAATGCAACCAACATCGAAGTCAGTGTAGTTACCATTTAGTGCACCACCTTCTGTGTCATAGTACCCGCCACGTGTTGTGGTCTTATCAGACGCAACCACTACAGTGTGTTCATATCTATAAGGGCCTGGATTACTCATTAGTTTGTTTGTTTTTCATAAGTTATTAGACATCCATTTTCACCATCTTCTGACACTTCTATTGTAAGTTGTCGACCAGGATATCTTGCCTGTATGGTTTTTGCCAGTTCATCTGCCATCATTTCACAGGATTTGTAATCAAGTTCAAGTGTGCCATTGTATAGACCTTCTAACCATCTTTTGAACAAAATAAATTCAATATCTCTGTTATCGTGGAATACTTCTATCCACACTTTGAAATGAAACATGTGTCTGTGAGGATAACCTAAAAAGTCGACTGCTTTTAGTTCAGGATCAGTTAGAGCTGCCGGATATTTGTGAATACCTTCTCGTCTAAATGTTACCCAAATTTGTTTCATATTGTGCTATCATCTCCATATTCTTGCCAATCTGTAAAATGCGTTTCATCTATCATGTCTCTTACTGACCAACACCACACACCTGGATTAGTTGCTTTGAAATCAGCGTCATCTATCTTTATAACAACATTGCCTTTCATTTTCAGGACATCATCCATACGCAATCCATATACTATAGTAAATTTCTTATATGTCAATAGTTTCATGATGTCTTGAAATCTTGGAGTTGGAGATGTATCAAATGTTACCCAGTAGTCGTGATCTAAAAAATATTTTAATTGGTTAGCAAGTGATAACACTTCCTCTCCTATTAAAGTTTTAAAAGAATGGTTTGCCCCAAAATAAATGTGTTTACAATTGTTTTGTTCAGCGTGTCTTAAAATAGTTGCTGTTCTTTTCATGCCGACTACAAATAGTGTTTTTTTGCCTTTTGTTTTGGTTTTCTCAACTTCTTTTCCTACAAAGAAATCAATATCTTCCTTCACTCCATCTGTATAATTACGTTTCATCTTTATCTAGTTCCTGCAAAATTTCCTTATATCGCAACTTTAGTTTTTTGGCATCAAGCAATTCTTCTTTGTGTGCCCATTCACGAATACGTTCTCTCTGTGACTCCATTTGTTTTACTTTCTTTTTGAGTGCTTTAAGTTGTTGTTTTATTTCTTCTTTTGTTAACGCAGTTGAATCATTGTAGTTTAACATCATACCTCCTCAAACAGGTTATTAAATTGTGTTGAAGCATTTACTGTTTTTTTGCCTATAGCTCCTCTAGTCCCTATTATACTCATCCAATACTTTGAGTACTCTTCTATTATAGCATCTGCTATAGTTCTGTCATCTGTTGCAAATATGGCTTCTACAATATCACGGAACATTACTCTATCGAAACTCTCATTTACCAACATATTTGGTATGCTACCTTTATCATACTGTCTGTTTGCTTCTTGAACTGCATTTATGTGCATCCACACGTTATGACACATTAAAATGGCATAAGAAAATGAATCCCAAGAAGTTTTTCCTTCTTTGCCGATTTTATTTAGATCACCAGGCCCATAAATGCAAATATCCTTTGCTAATAAGTCTTTGGTTATAGGGGATTCTTGAAAGGAATGATATTTCGCTTCATCAATAAAAACTTTTGAAAAACTTTCAGTGTTGGTCGAGTGTGCTTTATTATCAATTGAAGGCACCATCCTATAGACCCATTTTTGCCTATCGGGTGTTTCTACATTGCAATACACTTGTCCATTGGCAGTGGCCAAAAAAGGTGATGCACAATCAAATGTTACTGTAAAATTAGGATTGTGATGTTTTCTTACTGCTCGCTGAATATCTGTCAGTAAAGTTGCCCACTCCAACTTAGACGTGCCCAAGAAGTGCATGTAGTCATGTATGCCTTTTTCCAATAAACCATCGAATCTAAGTGCAACTAGCCTTTTTAATACAAGATGTATGTCACACATATTTTGTCCTCCCATGGACCAACCATTGAAATGAGTTTCTGGATATTGTTTAGGATCACAATATTTTTTCATTCGATGATACCAATCATCTGCTTCTGTGTGATTCTCGCCTTGTAATACATTAAGAAACTTGCATGAGCCGGAACGATGTTTCATAAAATATTCATTGTTTATGTTGGTGGCTTGGCAGGCTTCATCATATGTTGTGATGCCTGTGGCTTGTTGCCCTTTTGGTGAACGTGCTACCCAAGCTGGAATATCCAATATCATACCATAGTCCATGTAAGCATCCATCCACGCTAACACCTGTTCACGTTTCTTTTGTGCTTTAGGACATGTAGGATTTTTCCAATCACCCTCCCAAACACCTTTGCCGATTTGAAATCCACCAGAGTCACCCAGCAACCATGTGTTGTCACGATCTCTGTTTCGGATCATATCTTCTTTGGGCACGTCTTTATTGATGTCAAGATCAGCATGTCCGGCAGAGTACAAACTCCAATTGTATTGGAACATGCTTTTGTCTTTGTTGAGCCAATTCATTGATTCAACGTTGTTAGGAAAATGTTTTGGAATACGATTGTTATCTACATATTCTTCATGTCTTTGTTTGCCAATAAAAGTTGCAAAAAATCCACTGATTGCAGGGAGAAACACTGCAAAGTCAGATTGCTGTTCAGTGAGATTAGTGTGCATGTATTACTTGCTTTGTGCAGGCAAGATGTACTGATATTTGGCTAGTCCAGAATCAAGTGTGATCTGCGCCGCACCATCATCTGAAAAGGACACTTCACAATCATTTGATTCAATTAACTTTAATATCTGTGTGAATTGGGCAACTGGCCATGACCAGGACTTTTCTAATTTGCCAGTTATTCCTTGTGCAAAGACAAATTCACCTGCGTGCGATGATGCGTCGCCAAATGTAAATTTAAGTTTGTCTCCATCTGTTGACACTGTAAAAACATTTTCTTCTGAGTTTGCTTGTGCTTGGAAGTTCAATCTTTGGACATCTGGCATAGTAGGCTTGAGTGTAACATGCCAATTGACTCCTCTGAACTTCACTGACTTTAATTTTTCGTTGACTATCTCAGCATTCATAAATCGATAGTCATTTTTAAAATCTTTGTTGTCATTTTCAAAATGTAAACCAACTGGCACATTTTCGCCATTGCGTTCTTGTGTATTGATTGTTATCTCTGCATTGTCTTTGTACACAGGCAATTTTAGTAAAATATCAAGTTTGGATAAATTGGGCATGCCGAATGTACCTGCAAATTCGCTGACCGATTTGGCAAATTCTGCTTTGACAACAACTGATCTATCCTCAGCCATTGCATCTAGTTCTGTTGTTTTATCATCGCCAACAATTTTTACCAGGTCAATAAATCCTAGTGAATGTGTGTGCTGTACGATATCATGTAGTGTATCTTTCATGTGTGCTTCTCCTAAGTGTTATTATAAGTGTAATTAGATCAAAAGTCAATTTATTTTGTATTTTAGATCTGTTCAATCCGTGTCAAATGGTCTTTTATACTGGTTTTAACTCCAGATTTAGTAAGAACAACAAATGAGTAAAAATTATCAATGTTATAAAAATTTGTAGCAAGGCCCACATCATCTGCTAAATTTTCAATGATGTTTTGATTTACATATGTTATTTTGTGTTCCACAACCGATCTCCATTCCTCCTCACCATCTCCATCACTAAAGTGTATCAAAGCTTGTCCACCAGGTCGTAACACGTCGCTTATCGATTTGATAACATTTTTAATTTGTTCAATGCTGAGATATGGAACAAAGTCAAGTGATATAAGAGTTCCTATTTGATTATGTGGCACATATCTATCTCTTATGTGTCCAGTGAATTCAAGTGGCTTTGCTCTAAACATGTTAGGATTAGATTCTGCAGTCTTTGACAATGATTTGAGTACATAATTCTTTATTTTTTTATCATCAAATATGTTAGTGCATACGTACACTAAATGTGATCTAACAGCATGTTCAACATATTTCAAGTCATTTGCACACAAATAACACCATGGATATCTCCAATCAGTTTGTTTCACGCACCAATTTTTAACAAAATTTTTTACTGAGTCAGGATGCTTATGTTTAAGTTTTCTTACATATGCACTGGTAAATCCAAACAGTTGTGATTTGCCTTGGTCTTTGGTTAAAGCTGTAATTTTTGATTCTGTAGACTTAATCAAGCCTCTGGCTACATTTATAGAATCCTGTATTTCATTTTTTAGCCCTATAAAATCTTCTTCACAAGCATTGGACAAAATTTCTATTGCTTGTTTTATTTGACGTCTTGATACCATTATGTAAATAATTTATCAAATGTATTGTCGGCTTCGGAAGCTCCAAGATCCCAGTCTAGCACGCCAATAAGATTGTCAAGTTTTTTGTTGATTAATGTTGACTCCATTTCATCATCTGCAAATGGCAGCTCTTTGAACCATTCTGGAATACGCAATTCATCTGTCGGATATGCAATTGAAGTATATCCCATAGGATTGTCTTTAAGTTTACACACAATGCATTTTTGTCCATCAATGATATCCATCGAGTATCTATCATTGTAAACTTTCTTGAGTGTGTTCCAATTAATAGCTGCTCTCACATGTCCAGGCATGTTTACTTTGCCTTTGCGTTTCTCCCGGGAATGATATTCAGTCAATTTGTTTACACGCCTTGGTGATCCTTTTTCCCATCCAGGCATCTTTTTGAACTCTAATCTAAAGTCTGCTATAAAATCCATCACTGCTTCTTCATTGGATCCAGTCAGCACTTTGTCCAACACATCTGATAAAAAGTTCTGTATGTATGCCGGCGTATCAGAACGTTTCAAATCTAGTCCCATAGCCTTTATTTTATCAACTGATTCGCCTTCAAGATCATATATCTTCATTGCATATCTTTTCTTGGTGATGAATAACCCTTTGGATCCCACTGCTTCCCTGCCGGCGGCAATCAGTTTGCCATATGATGAAGGACAATTGAAAGATTGATCCATGTATTTTTTAAATGATTTGTTCACTTCTT
>TARA_B100001057_G_scaffold22862_1_pt1 | contig 15716 bp, 9 predicted proteins | sample TARA_B100001057 | Tara Oceans TARA_B100001057 (sample SAMEA2621839) | marine metagenome | biome: marine biome (ENVO:00000447); feature: surface water layer (ENVO:00002042); material: "saline water (ENVO:00002010), including plankton (ENVO:xxxxxxxx)" | depth 5 m
TTTTTAGGATTTTGTTGAGCAACTTTTTCTAGTATTTGATCTATCTGAGTTGGGGTGAAGAGTTTCATTTGCATTAATCTTTTTCATTTACACAAAATTATAAATAAAATTAGTTTTTAACAATAAGAAAAAAGGAAAAGGATAAAATTTTAACGTAACTGAGCACCAAGCTTACTTTCAAATTGTTTCTGAAGTTTTCCCATAATCTTGTCAACATATTTATCTGTCAATGTTTTTCGTGGGTCTTGGAAGTAAAAACTTACTCCATAAGACTTTTTACCCTCGGGTAGATTTTTACCTTGATAAACATCAAAAAGTTCAACAGTCGAGAGAATACTTTTTTCCGTTTTGAATGCAATTTCCTGTATACTGTCAAACTTAACCGAGGTGTCTAATAATAAAGCAAAGTCTCTCCTAGAATTAGGGAATCTTGGGATTTCTTTATACTCGATATGATTTTTTTTAGCAACTTCTGAAAGTGCTTCAAAATCAATTTCAGCATAAAGAACCTCTTGATCTATATCGAAAGTTTTAAGGATTTGTTTTTTTAAAAATCCAAATTCGAGTAAAGGTTGGTCATCTATGAAATAAGATAAACCTTCAGAAAAAATATCTAACCGAGTATTTTTTTCTTCCCATTCTACAGAGGTATTTTTTTTAAGAACTTTATTTAAGACTCCTTTAAAATAGAAGAAAGCTCCTGGTTGGTTATCGACATTCCAATTTTCATTATAGACATCACCGGTTAGGCATAGGGAAAGATATTTCGATTCTTTGTAGGATCCATTAAATTGTTGATAGGTCGTACCCAGCTCAAATAATTTAAGATTTTTGGATTGTCGGTTAATGTTAAATTTTACAACCTCGATGGCACTGGGAAGTATTGAGCTTCTCATTAGTGAAAGCTCTTTTCCCAATGGATTTAGGATGTTTACAGATTTTAAAGCTTTAAGGTCTGGGGTTAACTCGTTGTTTTTAGGCGCAGTAATAGAGTTATTAATCATTTCGTTAAAACCTAGATCTACCAACTGATTTGATAGTCGTTCCTCGATTTGGTGGTTATTAACTGCTACATATGTAGGTATTTTACTAAGCAATGAAGATGATATGTCAATATTATTATATCCATATATCCTAAGTATTTCTTCAATCACGTCTGCTGGTCGAGTGACATCAACCCGATAACGTGGAATTTCAATTAGTAAACCATCTTCATCCGAATGCTTAACAATTATCTCAAGTCCATGGAGGATTTTAGAAATATCTTCTTTTGAAATCTCTTGGCCAATGGTTTTATTAATATCATCATATTTTAGTATAAATTTTGGTGCTTTGGGAAGCTCAGAAATTACCTCATAAATTTCATCTTTAATAACTCCACCAGTCAGCTCAACAATCATATTTGAAGCATATTTAAGTGCATATTCCGGCAGATCAGGATCAATACCTCTCTCAAAACGGAAAGAGGCGTCCGTATTGAGTCCATGTCGCTTGGCAGATTTTCTCACACTAACTGGATCAAAATAGGCACTCTCCAAGAATATGCTTGTAGTTTTTTCGCTTACTCCAGAATCTATCCCCCCAAATACTCCGGCAATACAAAGGGGTTTCTCGTGATCACAAATCATTAAATCCTCTGAATCTAACTTTCGTTTAACACCATCTAGGGTAATAAAAGAGGTATTTTGGTCAACGGTCTTTACTATGATTCCTTTTTCAATTTTATTAAGGTCAAAGGCATGAAGGGGCTGACCTATATCGTGTAAAACAAAATTGGTAATATCAACAACATTATTTTTTGGACTAAGCCCCAATGATCTTAACCGATTTTGTAACCAAGGTGGGGATGGAGCTATTGTTAAATCTGAAATAGTTACTCCTAAATAAATGGGAGATTTATCTGCTGCTTCAACACTGACAGAAAAGGACTTGGTTGATATTTCTGTTTTAAATCTTTCTACTCCAGGTAATGACCATTGATAAGGAATTCTATTAAACTCACAAAGAGCTTTTAGATCTCTTGCTACCCCCATATGGCTCATAGCGTCTGCTCTGTTAGGCGTTAATCCTATTTCAAAAACTTGATCTGACTCTAAATCAAAAACTTTATTGCAAAGGGTGCCGTTTTTTAAATTTTTATCCAACACCATTATTCCATCATGTGAATCACCAAGACCTAATTCATATTCTGCACAGATCATGCCATAGCTTTCTTCACCACGTATTTTACTTTTTTTTATTTGAAAAGCATCTCCTTGATGGTCATATAATTTAGTTCCAACAGTAGCTACAGCAACTTTTTGTCCTTTAGCTACGTTGGTGGCACCACAAACAATTTGAACTTTTTCGCTTCCTAAATCAACTTGAGTTACCTTAAGACGATCGGCATTGGGATGCGGGATGCAATTTAATATCTCACCTATAATAACGCCTTTTAGTCCACCTTTAATAGATTCAAAAGAAGAAATTCCTTCAACTTCTAGCCCAAGGTTAGTCAGCATTTCCGAGATTTGCTCCTGGGGAAGGTCTACCTTTAGAAATTGTTTAATCCAGTTATATGCTATTTTCATTTGAAGTGTAAAGACTTTTCAATAAAAGCGTAAAGATAAGAATCTATGATTAAGGATGGGTTTTAACTTATGTAATTCCAAATATTCTTGAAGGCTTTCATTTTGGCAAGAGTTTGCCTTAAGGGCATGTTTTCAGGAGATTCTAGTTTTGAATCCAAACGTAAAAGCTCGTTGGCATCATTTCTTGCAATTTGAAGCCATTGATTATCTTTTATAATATCAGCTATTTTCAACTGCAATACACCACTTTGTTTTGTACCCATTAAATCGCCGGGTCCTCTAAGCTTCAAATCAACCTCTGCAATTTCGAATCCATCAGTCGTCGCAGTCATAGTTTCTAGTCGGGTTTTGGCATCTGAACTAAGCTTGTGACTACTTATCAAAACACAAAAACTTTGATCATTTCCTCTTCCTACACGCCCACGAAGTTGATGTAATTGAGATAATCCAAAGCGTTCAGCACTCTCAATGATCATTGTAGATGCGTTTGGAACATTGACCCCTACCTCTATTACTGTAGTAGCAACCATAATTTGCGTTTGTTTTTTAATAAATCTATCCATTTCATAATCTTTATCTTTGGCCTTCATCTTTCCATGTACGATACTGATTTGATATTTTGGTTGAGGAAAAGCTCTAACAACACTTTCATAACCATCCATTAAATCTTTGTAATCCAATTTTTCAGACTCTTCTATTAGCGGGTAAACAACATAGATTTGTCTTCCCTTTTTGATCTCATCACTCATAAACTTAAAAACCTTTAACCTATTACTGTCATAGTTATGTAAAGTTTTAATTCTTTTTCTTCCAGGAGGCAGTTCATCAATAACGGAAATGTCAAGGTCACCATATACACTCATGGCAAGCGTTCTAGGAATGGGTGTTGCAGTCATTACCAACACATGTGGTGGTAAGGTGTTTTTTCTCCATAGTTTTGCTCTTTGAGCTACACCAAAGCGATGTTGTTCATCAATTATTGCCAATCCAATATTTTTAAATTTAACTGTGTCTTCAATTACAGCGTGAGTGCCAATTAGAATATCCAATGTGCCAGATTCTAATTTATTAGCAATTATTTTGCGCTCAGCTTTTTTTGTGCTGCCAGTCAAAAGGGCAATAGAAACTTTGAGTTTGCCTAGGATGTCAGTAATGGATTGAAAGTGTTGTTTAGCCAATATTTCTGTAGGCGCCATAAAACAAGACTGAAAACCATTATCCGAGGCAATAAGCATAATCATTAAAGCTACAATCGTTTTTCCAGAACCCACGTCTCCTTGGAGAAGTCTATTCATCTGTTGACCACTGCCCAAGTCCTTTCTGATTTCTTTAATCACTTTTTTTTGTGCATTAGTCAAATTAAAAGGTAAATTTTTGTTGAAAAAAGTATTGAATCGTACCCCTACTTTTTCAAAAACATACCCTTTAATTTTTAGTTTATGTTGAATGTTTTTAATCAACAATTGTAACTGAATAAAGAATAGCTCTTCGTACTTCAATCGATTCAGGGCTGCAGTTAATTTTTCTTGATTCTGAGGGAAATGAATATTTATTAATGCTTCGTCTTTATTGATAAATCCATATTTGTCTATTATTCCTAACGGAAGGGTTTCAAAAAAAGGATTTTTTATTGATTTTAATAACTCTTCAACCATTTTTGAAATTAATCTTTGTGAAATCCCTTTGGTAAGAAGTTTTTCTGTGCTAGGGTAAACAGCCTGAAGTGATTTAGAAAAACCTTTTTTAAAGTTTTCCTGTGTTTCCATTTCGGGGTGAGGAATACTAGGTTTTCCACCATACCAATTTAATCGACCAAAAATAACATACTCTAAATTAGGTTTAAGGTTATCTTTAATCCACCTGTGTCCACGGAACCAAATTAGTTCCATTTGATGAGTGCCATCAGAGAAATCTGCTATAAGGCGTTTACCTCTCTTTTGATTAATCATTTTTACTCTGATGATTGATCCCTTAAGTTGAACCTCTGAATTATTTTGTGGCAATTCATTGATTTTGTAAAATTTTGATCTGTCTATATAGCGGTGAGGAAAAAAATACAGCAAATCCTGATAGCTAAATATATTAAGTTCTTCCTTTAGAAGATTTGCGCGGTTAGGACCAATGCCTTTAAGAAACTCTATAGCGGTTTGTAATATATCCATCTTAAAAACTAAAATAATTGATTTAGAAAACAATCAACACGATTATTTAAAACTTCTTTAAATATATGAGTTGATATTATTTTTAGAATGCAGATAATAATTTTTAAAGTGCTTTAATGTTTATAATTAGACTGAATTTTCAAAGTTTTTATTTAATTATTGCATTAAATTTATTTTTAAAATGTCATCACCTCAAGAATCTTCTTTATTATCAAATTTAAATGATGCTCAACAAGAGCCAGTTCTTCATCGTAATGGTCCCCTAATTGTTATTGCAGGGGCAGGCTCAGGCAAGACCAGAGTATTGACTTACAGGATTGCAAATCTCATGAAACATGGCGTAGATAGCTTCTCTATTTTAGCTCTTACTTTCACCAATAAAGCAGCACGCGAAATGAAAGCAAGAATTGCTGAGATTGTAGGTGAGGGAGAAGCTAAAAATCTTTGGATGGGTACATTTCACTCTGTTTTTGCAAGAATACTTAGAGAGGAGTCTGATAAACTTGGTTTTCCACGAGATTTCACAATTTATGATACTCAAGATAGTGGACGTTTAATTGCTTCTATTATCAAGGAAATGGGTTTAGACAAGGATATTTATAAGTTTAAACAGATTCGCAACCGTATATCGGCTTTTAAAAATAGTTTAATTACCGTTAAGGCGTATTTTAATCAACCTGATTTGCAAGAGACAGATGCCATCTCTCGCCGTCCAAAAATGGGAGAAATTTACAAGCAATATGTTGATCGTTGTTTTAAGGCAGGTGCAATGGATTTTGACGATTTACTGCTTAGAACAAATGAGCTGCTTAATATGCATCCTCAGGTTTTAGCTAAATATCAGGACCGATTCAAATACATATTAGTCGATGAGTATCAAGATACCAACCACTCCCAGTATCTAATTGTGAGAGCGCTTTCAGATAAGTTCCAAAATATTTGTGTGGTAGGTGATGATGCCCAAAGTATTTATGGTTTTAGGGGAGCAAACATAAATAACATACTTAATTTTCAAAAAGACTACGATGATGTAAAGCTCTATCGCCTGGAGCAAAATTATCGTTCCACAAAAAATATAGTCAATGCGGCTAATTCAATCATAAATCACAATAAGAATAAGATTGATAAGTTAGTTTGGACCTCAAATACTGATGGGAGTAAAATAAAAGTGCAGCGCTGTTCAACTGATGCAGATGAGGGTAGGGAAGTTGCATCGAGTATCTTTGAAATCAAAATGCATGAACAAAGGCTAAATAATGAATTTGCAGTTCTTTACAGAACTAATGCGCAGTCTAGAGCTATTGAGGATGCATTGAGAAAGCGAGATATTCCCTATCGCATTTATGGCGGACTGTCTTTTTATCAAAGAAAGGAGATTAAGGATTTACTTGCTTATTTAAGGGTAATAGTCAATCCAAATGATGAAGAAAGCCTTAAAAGGATAATCAATTATCCTGCACGAGGAATTGGTCAATCTACACTAGATAAATTAATAATCGGAGCTAAAAATAATGATATTTCGTTGTTTGATACTATTAAAAATTCTTCTAACCTGAATTTATCAATCAATAAAGGTGTATTAGGCAAACTATTAGAATTTTCAAACTTCATCTTGAGTCTTCAGATTGAAAATCAGAAATCCGATGCATTTGAAATTGCCGATTTGGTTACAAAGAAGACTGGACTTGTTTTAGAATTAAAAAAAGACGGTACTCCAGAAGGGGTATCAAAGGTTGAAAATATTGAGGAATTGCTCAATGGGATTCACGATTTTGTCGAGGGACAAAAAGAAATTTCAGATGCTACGGGAAGTCTCTCGGAGTTTATGGAGGATATTGCTCTAGCTACTGATTTTGATAATGATAAAAACGATGATGTTGATCGCGTATATCTAATGACGGTCCATTTATCCAAAGGACTTGAATTTCCCATTGTTTATATAGTAGGTTTAGAAGAAGATCTCTTCCCCTCAGCTTTGAGTCTTAATACACGAAGTGAGCTAGAGGAAGAAAGGCGCTTGTTTTATGTTGCTCTCACTCGTGCTAAAGAAAAGGCAGTAATCACCTACACATTGTCTCGCTATAGATGGGGAAAATTAGTGGATGCTGAACCAAGTCGATTTATTGAGGAAATGGATAAAAAATGTTTAGATTTTAAAATTCCAACAAGTGACTACGTATTTAAGCCAATTTTGGATAAAGGAATTTTTGGTGGATTTGGATCTCCAAAAACTAAAAATATTCCCTCAAAAGCCGAATCTAAATTTAATACAATGCCAAGTCAAAAACAATTGGGAAAACTTAGAAAAATAAAATCTAATGAAATAGCTATAACAGCTTCAATTGATAAGGAGATCACTGATCTTGAGGAGGGCATGAATGTTGAGCACTCCAGATTTGGAAATGGAAAAGTATTGACGATAGAGGGAAAAGGAAACGATAAAAAAGCACTTATAGACTTTGAGAGTAATGGTAAAAAAAATCTATTACTTCGATTCGCTAAGCTCAAGATTAAATAGTTATGACTAAAATTTTAAAGTTTTACAATTCAAGTCCAAACTTAAGAAAACTCAAAGAGGCTGCTAATTTTCTTGAAAAGGGTGCTCTAATCATTTATCCAACAGATACTGTTTATGCAATAGGATGTTTAATGAATCAACCCAAAACACTAAATAAACTTGCCAATTTACAGGGGGTTAAGTTAGAAAAGGCTATGTTCAGTTTTTTCTTAAAAAATTTTGAAGAACTTTCGAAATACGTTAAGCCACTTGACAATCCAACATTTAAACTTCTTAAACGCTGTTTGCCTGGTCCCTACACCTTTATTCTACCGAGTTTAAAATTATCTAAGCCCTTCAATAAGCGAAAATCTATTGGTATTCGTATTTCCAATCATCCTGTACTTGACGCATTACTTGATTTTTTATCTGTCCCTTTAATTACTGCATCACTTCATGATCAGGACAAAATCATTGATTACTCTACAGATCCTGAATTGATTTTTGATCGGTGGGGAAGCTATATTGATTTAATGCTAGAAGACGGTTATGGCGGGAATATTCCCTCAACAGTCATTGATCTCTGTAAGGGTAGCGGTGTAGTCCTTAGAAAAGGTAAAGGGGACTTGGATTTAATTTAAAAAAAAGCACGCTAATATAAGCGTGCTTTTTTTAAGGGTAGATGAATTTATTTAGAAGCTTGTTCCATACCTTGTTGTATTAGATCATAAAACTGATCTAACTTAGGAAGGACAACAATTCTGGTTCTTCTGTTTTTAGCTCTTCCAGCTGCAGTATCATTGTCAGTAAGAGGCACATAAAAGCTCTTTCCAGATGCAGTCATCCTTTCGGGACTAACGTTGAAATCGTTTTGAAGGATTCTAATAACTGAAACAGCACGCTTAACACTTAAGTCCCAATTGTCTTCAATTCCATCGATTTTGATTGGTACGTTGTCGGTGTGACCTTCAACCATAAACTCTAATTCAGGTTTATCATTTACCACCTTAGCGACCTTTCCGAGAACCGCTTTAGCTCTTTGAGTGACCGTATAGCTTCCACTTCTAAATAAGAGTTTGTCAGAAATCGATACATATACTACTCCTTTTTCAACATTGATTTCGATATCATCATCGCTCATGTTGCCTAATACACCTTTAAGACTTGTGACAAGAGCAAGAGTTACAGAGTCTTTTCTAGTCACTGCATCTTGCATACTCTGGATCTTAACATCTTTTTCTTTCATACTCTCCAAAGACTTCTCAAGATTTTCTGCACCTTTTTGAGACAGTGTAGTCAGGTTACCAATATTATTAATAAGATCCTGATTATTTGCTTGGAGGAAATTAACTCTATCCTGTAATGAAGCTAATCGAGCCTCAGAAGCCTCTTTTTCTTCATTACAAGTATTCAATTTAATGGTCGCGCTATCAAGTAGGCTTTTAGTGTTTTGCTGTAGTGATTCTAATTCAGTATATTTTTGCTGAGAAACACATGAAGAAATTAAGACACCTACCAAGGTAGCTATTGCAAAGTAATTTTTCATAATTAACTATTGAAGTTTTTTGTTTTCACGGGTAAAATTAATATAAAAACCGAAAAATGCACTTTAAAGGCGCAAGATTTTCTTTTTTTTAGGAAATAAATATCTTATTGGGAGGAATTTAACAGAAAAATAACTCCTTAATACCTGATTATTAACCTTTTTTGATGCTATTTTATTAAAGTTTCTATAAAATGAAAAATGAGCATTTAAAACTGCTAAAGCATTTTTAAATTCAAATTTAAATAGAAATAAAAAGATTACAAATACATCCCAAATGATCCTTTCTGAAATTCTTAGAAAACGTTTTTCTGGTAGATTTTTCAACAAAAGATAAAGACTGTTTCGGAAGTTTAAATAGGTTTTTTTTCCTGATAAAGCCAGGGTTCCACCGCCCAAATGGTAAACTTTACTTTTATATAATGAGTAAACTTCAAGATTTTCATTGAATATTCTCCAACATAGGTCAATCTCTTCCATGTGAACATAAAAGTCCTCATCAAATCCACCTAAGGAATCAAATTTTGCTTTTCTTATGAAAAAACATGCACCGCTTGCCCAAAAAACTTTTTTATCTTGGTCATATTGCCCATCATCCTTTTCGATATGGTGAAAAACCCTTCCATTACAATACGGGTAGCCCAGTCGGTCAATAAATCCTCCAGCTGCTCCTGCGTATTCAAAATACTCGGGTCGATTTAAATTCAGAATATGTGGTTGGGCTATCGCAGTCTTTGGATTAGTTCTAAAATGATATAAGATGGGAGGGAGCCATTTTTCTTTGACCATTACATCATTGTTCAATAGGCAAACTAACTCTGCATCAATCTTTTTTAATCCTCGATTATATCCACCAGCAAAACCAAAATTTGAATCTAATTGAATCAAGTCAACCTCTGGATGATTTTGTTTGATATAATATTGAGAGCCGTCAGTAGAAGCGTTGTCAATAATAAATAGATTAGCCTCAGGACTGTGCTTAATAACTGATGGTAAAAAACGCTGAAGTAGTTTTTTCCCATTCCAATTTAAAATGGCAATGGCTAATTTCATTTCATATTTGATTTGAATGGGGGTAAGTCTTTTAGAAAAATGAACTTTTTTTGTTCAAAGTCCATTTGGCAATAATAGTGATACAGCCCATTGGTTATCATCAAATAATCACTATTCAAACTTAAGTTATATTGTGCAATTTGATCAAAAGTTTCTTGGTTAATCGTTACATTAGGTCGCTTGCATTCAACTAGTAGACTTATGGCACCTTCTCTATTGAAAACAATGATATCGTACCTTTTTTCTATTCTATTCACTTTTAATTTCTTTTCTACTTGTATTAAACCCAAAGGGTATCCTTTATATTCTATTAAATAGCGAATACAATGTTGCCTTACCCATTCTTCCGGAGAAAGTATTAACCACTTTTTCCTTAAGGAGTCAAAAATAAAGGTTTTATTTTCCTTACTTTTAATAAGTAAATTAAATGCGGGAAAATTAAGTTTTTCCATATGACAAAATTGCATATAATTTTTAAAGATGCGTGAATTTAACGAGTTAATATCATCCATAGAAAATGGAAACTACTCGCCTTTTTATCTGTTATCTGGGGTTGAACCTTATTTTATTGATCAAATTGAATTAACAATTAAAGATCAATTGGTTGATGAAGAATCCGAGTCTTTTGATTATTCTCTTTTTTACGGAAAAGAAGTTGAATCTACCCAAATTGTAGAAGCAGCTAAACGTTTTCCAATGATTTCTCGCTATCATTTGGTTATTGTTAGAGAGGCTCAACATTTAGACAAGTCTATAGATGTAATTGCTGATTACCTTTCTAGTCCACAACTTAATACTGTATTAGTAATCTGTTATAAATACAAGAAATTTGATAAACGTAAAAAACTCTATAAAGCAGCTAAAAAAACAGGGGTTTTTTTTGATAGTAAGCCATTGTTTGATAGTCAATTAGCTCCATGGATTTCAGCAAAACTGAAAGCTTCTAATTTCTCTACGGACAATACTGGATTACAGCTACTTGTAGAGGCTTTAGGAAACGATTTAAATAAAATTGAAAAAGAAATTGATAAACTAAAAATAGTATTGACAAAAGGAACAATTATTTCTCCCGAAATAATCGAAGCTCATATTGGATTTAGTAAGGATTACAATAATTTTGAACTTTATAAATCATTAGGAAAAAGGGATTTTAACAAGTGTTGTCAAATTGTTAAATACATGTCTGAAAATCCTAAAAATCATCCTTTGACTCTAACCATTTCCGGCTTACATACTTTTTTTAGAAGGGTATTGACCTATCAAGTTATAATTGATAAATCCGAGGCGGCTTCTATATTAGGAGTTAATCCCTATTTTTTAAGAGATTACGAACAAGCTGCGCTTTTTTTTGATATAGAACAAGCAACCAAAGCGATTAGTCTTACATTAGAGGCCGACCTAAAAAGTAAAGGTGTAGGTGTTAAGTCTGGAAATCATAAATTTATCCTTCAGGACTTAATTGTTAAAGTGTTTGCAATTTAAAATTAAAGTTTTGGAAATTTTGAAGGATTTGTCTCATGCATAATTTCATATACCTCTTCATATATATCATCTGCAGAAGGCTTTGAAAAATAATCACCATCTTCCCCGTAAGCTGGGCGGTGAGGCTTTGCGGAAATTAATTTGGGTTGTGTATCCAAATATTGATAAATATTCTGATTATCCATTAACTGCTGAAGTATATAAGCAGAGCCTCCCCCTGGCATGTCTTCGTCAATGATCACCAGTCTACTAGTTTTTTCGATACTTTTCTTTATTTCGCATTTTATGTCAAAAGGTAACAAGGTTTGAATATCAATTACTTCTGCGCTGATTTCGTATTTCTCTAAATCAACAGCTACTTTTTGAACAATTCTAAGGGTGGAACCATAGGAAATAAGGGTAATATCAATTCCTGGCTTAAGGATTTCAATTTCACCTACAGGTAACGAAAACTCACCTAAATTTGAAGGCATCTTTTCTTTAATTCTATAGCCGTTTAGACATTCAATAATAATTGCAGGTTGATTGGCTTGAAGGAGTGTATTATAAAATCCTGCCGCTTGAGTCATATTTCTTGGAACAAGTATATGGATTCCTCTCAAAAGGTGAATCATTCCTGCCATTGGTGATCCAGAATGCCAAATCCCCTCCAGTCGGTGTCCCCGAGTTCGAATAATTAGAGGAGAAATCTGTCTTCCTTTTGTTCTATAACTGAATGTTGCCAAATCATCACTTAGAATTTGCAAACAATATAGTATATAATCAAGGTATTGAATTTCAGCTATAGGTTTCAGGCCTCTAAGCGCCATGCCTATTCCTTGACCTATAATAGTCGTTTCTCGGATACCTGAATCGGAAACACGAATTTCACCATACTTCTTCTGTAATCCTTCCAAACCTTGATTTACTCCACCTATTTTTCCACTATCCTGTCCAAAAATTATTAAGCGATCCTCTTTTTTCAAAAGCTTTTCAAAGTTGTCTCTAAGTATAATCCTTCCATCAACCATTTTAGCATCTTGAGAATATTCTGCAGGAACTTTTTTTACTCTATAAACAGCATTTAAACCTTCACTATATAAATGGGAAGAAAATTTTATTTGTAATAGATCTTTGGAGTTTTTAATCCATGCTTTAAAATTTTTTATGTCTCTAAAACCATTGCGAATTAAAATTTTTCGAGTTTTCCTTGCAGAATTAATAACATCATGATAAAATAGCTCAGTTTTTTCATTTATATCCTTGTGAAGAATTTTTAACTCAACTTCATTATTTGTCTGTAAAATGAAATCTTCTAAAAATACATTGAGTTCTTCCCTTAGCTTAATGATTGGTTTTTGATAATTTTTCCAAGCAGACTTTCTAGCCTCTTTTACCTTGTTTTTAATTGAATTCTCAATTTCAATTAGATCCTTTTCAACAGAAAAACCATTAGAGAGAATCCAATCTCGCATTTTTTTATTACAATCATTTTCCCTCTCCCACTCCAAACGTTCTTTTGATTTATAACGCTCATGTGAGCCTGAGGTTGAGTGCCCTAAAGGCTGGGTTAGCTCAGTTACGTGAACTAAAACAGGAACATGATTTTCTCTAGCTAATTTTGAAGCATAGGAATAAGTTTTAATTAACTCTGAGTAGTCCCAACCCTTTACAGTGAGTATTTCAATACCACTAGAATCCTCTTCCTTTTTAAATCCATCCAAAGCATCTGAAATACTTTGTTTGGTGGTTTGTTTTTCGTTTTTAACAGAAATCCCATAACCATCATCCCATACACTCATAACAATTGGGATTTGAAGAACTCCAATTGCGTTTATAGCTTCAAAAAATATACCTTCACTTGTACCAGCATTGCCTATAGTTCCCCAAGCAATTTCATTCCCGTTTTTGGAAAACTTTTCTGATCCTCTAATGTCTAATTTTCTATAAATTTTAGAAGCTTGAGCTAGGCCAACAAGTCTTGGCATTTGAGCCCCTATTGAGGAAACGTCCGAAATATGATTGATTTGTTTAGTTTGATCAAGCCAATTCCCATTTTCATCAATTAATTTATTTGAAAAATGTCCAACCATTTGTCTTCCGGCAGACATTGGTTCATGTTTTATGTCAGGGTGCGCATAAAGGGCAGCAAAGTGATCTTCAGGTGTTAAATAACCTTGAGCCATCAATAAGGTTTGGTCTCTATAATATCCAGATCTAAAATCCCCATTTTCAATAAAATGATTCATGGCAATTTGCGGAAGTTCTTTACCGTCACCAAATATTCCAAATTTTCCTTTTCCACTTAAAACTTCTCTGCGTCCAAGAATACTCGTTTCTCGGCTAAGGAAAATTGTATAATAGTCCTTGAGTACTAACTTTTTGTAGTCCTCAAAGTTTAAAACAGATGTTTGTTCTTGGATTTTTAAATTCATTTGACAAGATAAAAATACAATATTTGATTCTTTTAATGTGGTTTAAATTTAACCAATTATGTGCACCTTAATGTTAAAACCACCTCCTAGAAAATAGACCTAGAAACTGTTTTGTGTTAAGTGTTAGGACAAACCTAATTTTCTTTTGGTAATCACTCTGATTAATTTCCCAGCCATTTGAACTGATAAAAGGAAAATATAATTCAAGATAGTCTGGGATGATATTGAATCTAATACCAGAGCCAAAATAAGTATATACTTTTTCGCCTCTGTTTTTGAGTGATCCAATATCGCCATAAGCTTCAATCCATTTCCATATACCTAATGTTATATTTGTTGAAAATAAATAATCATTTGCTGTAACTATTGAATGCTTAGATTTAAATCCACCCTCAGCCATTACTATCTGTTGGCTATAAAACCCCTTATCTTCGGATCTTCCAAAATAATTATACCTGAAAAGATAATCTTGAGGACGATTTAAATTAAAATCAAAGAATTTGGTTTGTTTGCTATTATGATTTAAAAATTTACCTAAAAAAAATCTTGCAGATATTTGGCTTCCATTAGGTAATAACCTTCTGATGTCAAATTCAAATTCCATTTTAGTGAACTTTTGAGAGAACTGGAAATTACTGTCGAAAGTGATATGCTTAATTGCACCGGGATTAGAATACAGGTACCTTAAATTAATTAGTTTGTAATTCGGGTTGACATTCGAATTCTTAGATTTCTCACGATTTACATAAAAATAGTAAATCCCTAACAAATGTCTTTTGTTTAGTCTAAAGTTGTCAGTTCTAAAATATAAAGTTAATGCAGGTCTAAAAACTTGATATCTCAACCCTTCGTCATAATGATAGCTACTGGCAAAAAAATTGAATATTGAGGCATAATTATTTTTTTCTTCATTATGAATTAATAACGAAAAATTCATTTTACCTACTAGATTTTTGTTTACAGATGAATATTGAGGCATAACTTCAAAAGTAAACTTCTGAGCTAAAATTCCTTTATCATAAAACTTTGAGCCATAAGAAACCCCATCATAAAGATTGTAGTTAAAAATAGGGTTATAAAACATTTGGTTTCTCTTAGGAGATTGATAATCTTTAAGAAAATTAAAATGAAGTGGTTTAATATTTAAAAAATTATTGACATACTTCCAATTATTAATTTTATTTTTTTCACTAAAACGCGTTTGAGGGTTTATTGCAATATAATCTGGGTTTAAATTTTTTAAATAAACAACATCTTGCTTTTCAATATCACTGATCCACTGTTGACTAATTACACTATCATTTTTAACTTGTGCAAGTATAAATGGAAGCTTGTTGTTTGAAAACTTATTGATTTTGACAATTAAGCTATCATTTTTCTTTTTTACTGATTTAATACGGATATCAATTGAAGTTCTTTTTGCTAAATAAAATTCGTTGAACCAATCTATGTTTTTATTCGAGTATTTCTTTAAAATTTCAATTAAATCGTTGTTTCCACCTTTCTTAAAATATTCTTTCAATGCGATTTCAAACTGATCTCCAAGATAACTCTCTAAAAATCTTAATCCAACTCCAACATGATAAGGAGATCCAAATCTCTCGTTAAACTTAATCAATTGATCTTTAGGTAACAGATCAGATTGCTGAAGGTTAGTTTTTTCCATGAGTTCATAAAACATAAAAAAACTTTCATTAAAATTAATATTGGCAATGTTATACCCCTTCATGATTTTAAAGTCACCAATTCTTCCAATAAATTTTTGATTGGGATGAAATTTTTCTATGTATTTAATTATAAAATATGTTTGGAGACCCCCAATAATCCAATGATTTTTTCTTGTGTCAAAATTTGTATTTGAATTAAGATAAAAATGTAAGAAAGCTTTTAAGTATGAAATTTCAGCTAAGAAATCTACATCGAATGGTGTTAAAAAATCTGGTAGATCGTTAAGACCAAAAAATGGATTTTTTTCATACATTAATTTTGGTACTA
>TARA_B100001057_G_scaffold428099_1_pt1 | contig 15681 bp, 16 predicted proteins | sample TARA_B100001057 | Tara Oceans TARA_B100001057 (sample SAMEA2621839) | marine metagenome | biome: marine biome (ENVO:00000447); feature: surface water layer (ENVO:00002042); material: "saline water (ENVO:00002010), including plankton (ENVO:xxxxxxxx)" | depth 5 m
GCACCCATATTTTCAAATTTGTCCTCAAGATCAATTTCTTTAGCAACTGACACACCATCTTTCGTTATTCTTGGCGCACCATAAGATTTATCCATTACTACATTTCTTCCTTTGGGTCCAAGGGTAACTCTTACTGTATCAGCTAAAATGTTTACGCCTCTCATCATTGCCGCTCTAGCTTCAGCGTCAAATTTAATTACTTTTGCCATTTTATTTTCTCCTTTTAAATTAAATTATTTGCTTGAAATACCCATAATGTCAGACTCTTTCATTATACTGTATTCTTTACCGTCAATTTTTACTTCGGTTCCTGACCATTTGCCAAACAAAACCTTATCTCCAACTTTAACATCCATAGGAATTGTTTTTCCGTCATCAGTTTTTGCACCACCACCTACAGCTATAACTTTACCCTCTTGTGGTTTTTCCTGTGCTGTATCAGGTATTATTATTCCACCAGAAGTTTTTTCACTGCTATCCAAAACTTCAATTAAAACTCTATCGTGTAACGGTCTAAATTTCATAATTCTCCTTTATAAATATGCTCTTCATATAGATATTGAGCCCACTATTTCAAGATATAGTTCTAAATAAGTTTATTAAAAAATATAGGAATTTAGGCATTTTTTGGTTTATAGATATTTTTGATGACTAAAAATTTAGACAAAGAGGGTTTTTGCTCAATAGTGGATAATTATGAATTATTTTATATAGACCTCTGGGGAGTAGTTCATAATGGAATAAATCTTCATCATGAAGCGATCAAGGCATTAAAAGAAATTTTAAAAAAAAACAAAGAATTAATTCTTCTCACTAATGCACCCAGACCCAATAGTGCGGTAAAATCTTTCTTAAGTAGAATGGGTCTAGAAAAAAAAATAATTGAACATGTTTTTACTTCTGGTGAAGCTGCATTAGACTTTATAAAAAAAAATCTTTTAGATAAAACATTTTTTCATTTAGGACCACCAAAAGATTTTGATTTATTCAAAGATTTTGAAAATAAGAAATCTCAAAGCTTAAAAAATTGTGAATATATTTTATGTACTGGATTGTTTGATCATCAAGACGATGACCTGAATTATTACAAAAGCTTATTAGAAAATAATTTAGAAAAGAAAATGATTTGTACAAATCCTGACCTAATTGTTGATAGAGGAGACAGAAGAGAATTGTGTGCTGGATCAATTGCCATGATTTTCGAAAAAATGGGAGGGGAAGTCATATATTTTGGGAAACCTTATCCAGAAGTTTATAATATGGCTACTAATAATAAAAATAAAAAAACTTTATCAATTGGTGACAACTTTAATACAGATATTAGAGGAGCAAATCTTTTAAATTTTGACTCACTTATAATATCGAACGGTATTCATAAAAATGAAATTGAAGAAAAAGGATTAGAAAAAACTTCAAAATCATATGAAGTAATTTGTAATTATGTGCAAACGGAATTAAAATGGTAAAATTGATAAATTTGTACAAAAATTTTAATATTAAAGCCAAACATAAAAAATCCATAATATTAATTGGTAACTTTGATGGAGTCCATCTAGGTCACCAAAAACTATTTGCTTTAGCAAAAAAGTATAAAAAAAAGTACTCACTCAATGTTGGAGTTCTTACTTTTGAACCAATGCCTAAAATGTACTTTAACAATAAGATAAAAAATTTTAGAATATCAAGTTATGTAGAAAAAATTAATCTTTTAAAAAAGCATGATGTCGATTTTGTTATTTCGAAAAAATTTAATAAAAATTTCTCTAAAACAAAGTCAGTAATGTTTATTAAAAGAATATTACAAAAAAAATTACATGCAAAATTTATATTTGTAAGTAGTAATTTCAGGTTTGGTAATAATAGGGAGGGAAATGTTAAACAACTTAAAAGATTTGAGAAGGAATGTGGGTACAAAATCATTAAACCAAAACCACTTTTGATAAAAAAAAGGATAATATCATCTACATTAATAAGAAATTATTTAAAGAAGGGTAATCTTGATAAAGTAAATAAATTTTTAGACCGTAAATGGTCTGTTATAGGCAAGGTTCAAAAAGGCAAACAATTAGGAAAAAAAATTGGTTTTGCAACTGCTAATATTGATATTAAAGATTATGTATTGGCATGCCCTGGGGTTTACGCAGTTAGAGCAAAGACTCATATAAAAAATAAATTTGAAAAAGGTATAGCAAACTTAGGATATAGGCCAACATTTAAAGGAAAAAAAATATTATTAGAGGTTCATTTATTTAATTTTTCTGGAAATCTATATAATAAGTATTTAACAGTAGAATTTTTAAAATTTATCAGAAAAGAAAAAAAATTTAAAAATGTAGAACAACTTAAAAAACAAATTAAGATAGATTTAACTGTAGCAAAAAAAATAAAATGAGTAAAACACAAGTTAATCTCCCAAAAACTGCTTTCTCTATGAAAGCAAATTTACCAATTCGAGAACCAGAAATCTTAGAGCTGTGGAAAAAAATTAATCTTTATCAAGAATTAAGGAAATCTAGAAAAGGTAAGGAAAAGTTCATTCTTCATGATGGACCTCCTTATGCAAATGGAAATATCCATATGGGAACTGCGTTGAACAAAATTTTGAAAGATATAATTGTAAAATTTCACCAAATGGATGGCAAGGACTCAGTTTATGTTCCTGGTTGGGATTGTCATGGTTTGCCAATCGAATGGAAGATAGAGGAACAATATAAAAAGAATAAAAAAAATAAAAATGAAGTTCCAATTGTAGAGTTTAGAAAACAATGTAGATCATTTGCCGAAAAATGGATAGAAGTTCATAAAGAGCAGTTCAAAAGGTTAGGTGTAGTTGGAGACTGGGAAAATTATTACTCAACAATGAGTTATGAGGCAGAGGCTCAAATTGTTCGAGAACTTGGAAAATTTTTGAAAGAAGGTAGTCTTTATAGAGGATTCAAACCAGTTTTATGGTCCACTGTTGAAAAAACTGCACTTGCAGATGCAGAAGTAGAGTATCAAGATCATAAATCAGATACTATATATACATGCTTTCCAGTAAAAAGTTCCAATATCAAAGAAATTTTAGGAAGTGATATTGTTATTTGGACAACTACTCCATGGACCATACCAGCTAATAAGGCTTTAGCTTACAACAAAAACTTAGATTATTTATTGATAGAAATTAATGATGATGGAGATTTTTGTAATAAGAAAATTGTTGTTGCTGAAGCATTGTTAGAGTCCATGATTAAAGAGTGCAATATAAAAAAATTTAAAAATTTGAAAAAGTTTAATGGAAAAGACTTTAAGGGCACTATTTGTAGTCATCCGTTTATTCAACTTGGATATGATTATAATATTCCAATGTTGGACGCACGTTTTGTAACAACTGAACAAGGCACAGGAATTGTTCATTGTGCTCCAAGTCATGGTCCCGATGATTTTAATCTTTGTTTAAATAATGGAATTAAGGCCATCGAAACTGTTGATGGAGATGGAAAATATACAAAAAATGTTTTTCTGTTTGAAGGAATACATATTTTCAAAGCAAATCCAATTGTAATTGAAAAACTTAAAGAACAAAAAAAACTATTATTTAATGGTGAATTGGTTCATTCCTACCCACATTCATGGAGATCAAAGGCTCCTCTTGTTCATAGAGCTACGCCACAATGGTTTATTTCTATGGAAAGTCACAACTTAAGGAAAAAAGCCCTTAAAGCAATTGATGAAACAAATTTTTATCCTAGCAAAGGTAAGGAAAGATTAAAATCAATGATTGAAACAAGACCAGACTGGTGTGTGTCAAGACAAAGGGTTTGGGGAGTTCCTTTACCAATTTTTGTCAATAAGAAGACAAATGAAATTTTAGTAGACGATGATGTATTTGAAAATATAGCAAAAATTTACGAAAAGGAAGGTTCTGATTGTTGGTTCTCTGACAGTCCCCAAAAATTTCTAGGGCAAAAATTCAGTTCAAATGATTTTGATAAACTAAGTGATATTGTTGAAGTATGGTTTGATAGTGGAAGCACTCATTCATTTGTTTTAGAAAAAAGAGAAGACTTAAAATGGCCTGCCTCGATGTATCTCGAAGGATCAGATCAGCATAGAGGTTGGTTTCATTCATCTTTATTAGAGTCTTGTGGAACAAGAGGAAGGGCTCCTTTTGAATCAATTTTATCTCATGGTTTTGTTGTTGATGGAAAGGGATTAAAGATGTCAAAATCTTTAGGAAACGTAATTGCGCCAGAAGATATTTTAAAGAAATATGGAGCTGATATTTTGAGGATTTGGGTTGCTTCATCAAATTATGCTGAAGATTTAAGAATAGATTATTCAATTCTAGATCAACACTCAGAGTCTTACAGAAAAATTAGAAATACTTTTAGATATTTACTTGGAAACTTAAATGACTGTTATGTTGAGCCAGATATAAAAAAAATTAAAATAGATGACTTGCCTGAACTTGAGCAACTGATGCTTCATAAAATTTTTACCCTAAACATGAATTTTAACAAATACTTTAAAAATTATGATTTTCATAATCTCTATAAAGAATTATTGAACTTTTGCACTGTAGACTTATCCTCGTTCTATTTCGATATAAGAAAAGATACTTTATACTGTGACCCAAAAGACTCTAAAAAAAGAAAGTCGACCATACTAGTATTAAATGTTATTTTAAATTCTTTGATAAAATGGTTTGCACCAATTTTATCATTTACTACTGAAGAAATTTACCAATTAATTTCAAAAAAAAATAAAAGTATTCATTTAGAAGAATTTTTAAATTTTCCAAATTTTTTTAAAAATGATAAATTGAAAGAAAGATGGGATGAATTTTTAAAGATAAGAGATCTTTGTAATATAAGTATTGAGGAAAAAAGATCAGCAAAAGAAATTGGATCAAGTCTTGAAGCTGCTATTGTTGTATCATTGAGTAAGAAAACTTTAGATTTATTAAAAGGAGTAGATTTAGCAGAATTGTGTATTACATCATCCGCTATTATTAAACAAAGTGAAGATCAAAAAATCTACGTTGAAACAAAAAAAGCAGAAGGAAAAAAATGTCCAGTGTGCTGGAAAATTAGTGAAGATAATTGTGTAAGACATAATTAAATGAGATGATTAAAAATAATATTTTAAGTATTTTTTTTGTTATAGGAATTTTTTTATTAGACAGAATAAGTAAAATTTTAGTTGTAAATTATTTTAATAAATTAGAGACATCAAATATCTCAGTATTTACATTTTTAGACCTCAGCTTAGTCTGGAATGATGGAATAGCCTTTGGTCTATTTGCTTTCGAGCATAATTTTTATTACAATTTATTAACTATTATAATTGTGACAATCACACTTTTTATTTTCTGGATGATCACTAAATATGATGGGTTAGATAAGATAAGTTTTACAATGATCTTTGGAGGGTCTATTGGCAATATTTTTGATAGAATTTTACATTCTTCTGTTCCTGATTTTATAGATATTCACATTAATAATTTTCATTGGTTTATATTTAATGTTGCTGATATATTTATTACTCTTGGAGTTGTATTGTTAATATATTCTGAGTTATTTTTAAAAAAAAATAAAATATGAAAAAATTTTTATTATTTGCTTTATGCACAATTATTTTAACATCATGTCAATCTGTTCAAGATGGACTTACAGGAAAAAAAAGAAATAATACTGATGAGTTTTTAGTTAAAAAAAAGAATCCATTAGTTCAGCCACCTGAATTTGGAGAACTTCCAACACCAAAAAAAGTGAATAAAGATGAGAAGAATGATGAAGTTAATGAAATCGAAACTTTATTAAAAAATAAGATTGAAGATAAATCTTCAATTGAAAATAATACCTCGTCCTCAGTAGAAAAGTATATTTTAGATAAAATAAAAGATAGATGAAAATAACTTCAAATATATACTTAAAAAATTTTAAGTATAAAATTTCAAATAACAAAATACTTAAATTGTTTACGAAATTAAAAGATGAAAAAAATCCAATTTTAGTATCTATGTCCAAAGATTATAGGGATAGCTATCGATCCAAAGATCTATTAAATTTTAGGAATATTAAACAGGTAAACATCATTGGCATGGGGGGATCAATTTTGGGAGCCAAAGCAATATATAATTTTTTAGAGGATAAGATAAAAAGAAAATTTACATTTATTGATAACCTTATAAAAAAGAACACTAAAAAAAGTAAAAGCAAAGATTTATATTTAGTTATCTCAAAGTCTGGAAATACATTAGAAACAATAGTAAATTCTAATATTCTCATAAAAAAAAAACATCAGAGCATTTTTATTACCGAAAATAAGAATAGTTATTTAATGCAATTAGCAGAAAAAATTAAATCAGAAGTAATTCATCATAATAATTTTATTGGTGGACGATATTCAGTACTTTCAGAGGTGGGTATGCTGCCAGCAGAGTTAATGGGCTTTAAACAGTCTAACTTAAGAAGATTAAACTACTTAATCAAAAATAAAAAGTTTATCAATTCTTTAATTACTAGTGTTACAAATACCCTTAAGTTAACTCAAAAAAAAAAATGTAATTCCATAATTTTAAATTATGACGAAAGATCAAAAGATTTGTTTTTTTGGTACCAACAACTCCAAGCTGAAAGTTTGGGTAAAAAGGGAAAAGGTATTCTTCCCATAATTTCTAGTATGCCAAAAGACAATCATAGTCTTATGCAATTCTATCTGGATGGGTACCAAAAAAATTTTTTTACATTTTTTTTTGTAAATGATGATAATTCACAAAAAATAATTGAGAATGAAATTTTAAGATCCCATTCTTATCTAAAAAATAAAGATATTAATAAAATTTTATTTTCACAACTCTTAGCTACTGAAAAAGTATTTAAAAAAAAAAATATTCCATTCAGAAGTTTTTTTATTGCCAAAAGAAGTGAACAAGCTTTAGGAGAATTATTTACATTCTTTATACTTGAGACAATTTTGCTTGGAAGGGCAATGGAATTAAATCCTTTTAATCAACCAGCAGTTGAACTAATTAAAGAGCAAACAAAAAAAAATTTAGTTAAGATTTAAATAAATCCAAAAACGACTTTTGAAATACCATAAGTTCTAATATCTAAAATATTTATAATCTTAGAAATTACTAAATCGTCTTTTTTATGTCTATGAATGACAATTAAACCATCTTTTTTTAGAATTTTTAACGCCTTTATTTTATTAATTATTAAATTTAATTTCCTTTCTTTGTACGGGGGGTCAATAAAGATAATATTATATTCGTTAGATTTTATTTGGTTTGATTCTAAATAATTAAAACAATCACTATTAATAATTCTACATTTATCTTTTACATTCAATATCGAGATATTCTTACTTAAGACATTAAGTGCTTTACTATAACTTTCAACAAAATCGACTTTTTTGGAACCTCTGGAAAGACACTCAAAACCAAAAGACCCAGAACCTGAAAATAAGTCAAGAATTTTAGAATTATCAAAATTAACTTTGAATTTTTTAGAGTGTATTAACAGGTTAAAAATTGATTCTTTTACCAGATCTCTTAAAGGTCTAGTATTCTTATCTTTCGGAAGAAGTATTTTTTTTCCTTTTAAATTTCCACCTATAATCCTCATGAGTCAATTACTTTAAACCCTATATCTTTTCTATAAAATCCATTTTCCCAATTAATCTTTTTAATTAATTCAATTGCTCTAATTCTGCATTTTTTAAATTCATCTGATTGAATTATAATATTTAAGACACGGCCTCCATTTGAGTAAATTTTTTTATTTTTTACTATAGTACCAGCATGAAAAATATACTCCTTTTCCTTTAAATTTAATTTATCCAAATTATTTATTTGAATATCCTTTTTATAATCATCTGGATAGCCTTTTGAACACAGAACAATACAAAGACTTTTATCATCATGCCAATCTAAGTTTATGTCATCTAAATTTTGTTTCATACAAGCTTCAATAATTAATCCAAAATCAGTTTTTAATTTTGGTAAGATAGTTTGACATTCTGGATCTCCCATTCTCACATTGTATTCAATTAAAAAGGGTTCATCATTTATTATCATTAATCCTGCATACAAAAATCCCTTAAAACTAGTCTTTAATTCTTTAAGGGCTTCTAATGTTGGATTAATTATTTTTTTTTGAATCTTGTAATCTAAGTTACTGTTATCAAGCCTAGATGGTGAATACGCTCCCATACCCCCTGTATTTTTACCTTTATCACCCTCTAAAACCCTTTTATGATCTTGAGCTGTTCCAAATTTTTTATAAGTTAGTCCATCAGAAATAATAAAAAAACTCATTTCTTCACCTACTAGATATTCTTCTATTAAAACCTTTGTGTTATTCTTAAATTTACCATCAAAAATCTCTGTTATAGCTTTAATTGCAACTTGTTCATTTTCACAAATGTAAACTCCTTTACCAGCAGCCAATCCGTCTGCTTTAACTACAATTGGAAAGTTGCATTTTTTTAAAAAATCTATTGCTTCGCTCTTTAATTCAAAAAATCCAAAGTCCGCAGTTGGTATTTTATATTTTTTGCAAATATTTTTTGTAAAAATTTTTGATCCCTCTAATTGAGATGCAATTTTATTTGGACCAAAAACTTGAATTTGGCTTTTTTCAAGATAATCTACAATCCCATCCACAAGAGGCTGTTCTGGACCAACTATAACAAAGTCAATTTTGTTAGATAATACAAATTTTTCTATTCCCTCAAAATCATCTAGAGAAATATTAACATTCTCAGCTATTGAGCTTGTACCTGCGTTACCTGGAAAACAGTAAATTTTTTTAATTTTTTTAGAATTTAATAAAGATTCACAAATTGAGTGTTCTCTTCCTCCGCTACCTAATATTCCAACTTTCATATAAATAATATATAATCCAAAAATGAATAAAAAATTAGCTAAATTAAAATATTTACCAAATAATTTTAGAGTTATTCAAGATGGAGACCATGTTATATGTGCAATTTCAGGAAAAAAGATTCCTTTAGAAAATCTGAATTATTGGAACGTCGAAACGCAAGAGGCATATTTTTCTTATGTAGAGGCTTCAAAAAAAAGGGACATTATGTAACTTAGTTATTTCCAACGACTGTGAGTCCAAATCCATTGTTCTGGATTTTTTTTTATCATTTCTTCTAACACTTTATTTAAACTTAAAGTAATATTTTCAACACTTTCATTTTCAGAAAATTTCAACGACTTAAAAATTCTTAACTTAAATTTATCAAGACCTATTCTTTCTATATAAATTGGTATGATTTTAGCTCCAAATTTTTTAACAAATTGAGCAGGCAATGTTGTTGTACTAGCTTTTTCATTAAAAAATTCAGAGGCAATTCCCTGAGATACTCGTTGATCAATCATTAAAGCTATTGAAGTTCCTCTCTTAAAATTTTTTAAAATTTCTTTAGTGCCAGGAGATCCTTTTTTTATTTGTTTCTTACAAATATATTTTTTTCTTATAAATTCCATTATTGGATTAAGAAAAATATTATTAAGTGGTCTATATATTGCTGCCAGATCAATTCCTGATTTCTCAATATGCATTGCCATTAACTCAAAATTATTAAAATGACCAGATACAAAGATAACAGGCTTTGAGTTATTTTTTATCTCATTTAATTCATTTTGATTTTCTATAATTATATTTTTATAAAATTTTTCCGATAATCTAAAATTTTTAATAAAAACATATTCGGCTAAAATTAATCCATAATTGAACCACATATTTTTAATAATTGTCTTTTTTTCAATTAAACTAAGTTTAGGATAAGCTTTAGAAAGATTCTGGATTGCAATTTTTTTTGATCTAAATATTGGTCCTAAAACTCTTAAAATATAACCGGCTATAATTCTAGAATATTTTAAGCCAATTAATTTAAAAATTAAAAGCAAAAAAATAATTATTATAGATTGTATTAAATATTTCATATTTTTAATTTTAAAAAATTTATTAAATTTTCTTTATTTTCAATTTCCAATTCTACTTTTAAAAAATTAATATTTTCAATTTTAAATTTTTTGATTTTAACAAAATCCTTTTCTGTAGTTATAATTTTTGTATCTAAATCCTTTGCCATTTTCTCGATTTTTTTTATATCATTTAATTTATAATTAAAGTGATCTGGAAATATTATTTCCTTAGCAATATTAAAATTATTTTTGATTAGAAGATCCTTAAAACTTTTTGGGTTGCCTATTCCTGAAAAGATTAAATATTTTTTATCAAATTCAAAATCTTTAAGATTTACAGGCTTGTAACTACTGTAAAATATTTTTATTTGAGAATTATATCTTTTAATTTGATTTTCAATATTTGTAATTAAGGAGTTATCACCTTTTAGAAAAACAGCATCATACTTTTTTAAACTATTTAACTTTTCTCTCAGTGGACCAGCTGGAATCAAATATCCATTTCCAATCCAATTGTTTTTATCAAAACATACAAATTTTAGATTATAATCAATATCTTTATCCTGTAATCCATCGTCAAAAATTAACACCTCCTTTTTTGAATCAAGGGCTTTTCTAATAATCTCTTCTCTTGTTTTATATGAAATTAAAGCTGTTTCTTTTTCTAAAATAATTTTTTCATCTTCTTGATTAATGTAATTTTTTTTACCTGTTGCAACATTAAAACCTCTACTTTTAAGAATTTCATATAATTTGATCGTGGTGGGTGTCTTACCTGTACCTCCCAAATATATATTTCCAACACAAATAGTTTTAATATTAAGACTCTTTTTTTTATTTTTTTTATTTAAAAAGAAATTATTTAAAAGAATTGGGAATGTTAATGGTAGTAGAAATTTAGATAGTAAATTTGATTTTTTTAGATCCCAAAATTTTGGTTTTTTAAATATCATTATTTCGAATAATTCTTTGTGTCTCTTTGTAAGTAAGATCTAAAATTTTTCTACCCACTTTATCTATTTTTTTATGGATTTTCTTTGAATTATTTTTTTTTGATAAAAATTTATCTAGAACAGATACCATTTTTTTTTTGCTATTAATTTGAGTTGATATTCCTTTTTTTTTTAAAAATTCAAAGATCTCCTTAAAATTTGCTACATTAGGACCATGAATGATATTGCAACCATATCTAGCAGCTTCAAGTGGATTTTGCCCACCATGATTAATAATAGAACCTCCTAAAAAAACATTATTACAACTGTAGAAAAACTGTTTGATTTTTCCATACGAATTTACAAGATATATATCAGTATCTTTAGAAATTTTATTATTAGACTCATGAAATTGTATTTTTAAATCTAATTTTTCTAAATCTTCTTTTATAGAATAAGCCCGTTCGACATGCCTTGGAATAATAATTGTTAGTAAATTTTTATATTTCTTTTTTAAATTTTTATGGATAAGAGCACAAAATATTTCCTCTGTTGGATGAGTACTTGATGCACACCAAGATTTTTTATTAATAATAAATTTTTTAAAACGATCATTAATGATTATTTGTTCATTATCTGATTGTGAAAATTTTAAATTTCCGATGAATTTTACTTTTTTAACACCTAATTTAATTAAATATTTTTTTGATTCTATGCTTGATGCCAAACATAGATCTATTTTATTGAAAATTTTTTTAGAGAAGATTTGAATTTTTATCCATTTTAAAAAAGTTTTTTTTGTTATTCTTCCATTAATAAGAATTATTGGTATGTTTTGACTCTTTAAGTTATAAATTTGATTGGGCCAAATTTCAGAGTCTATAAAGAAAGCAGCAGAAGGCTTCCAATAATTTATAAATTTTCGAGATAAAAATTTGGTATCGATAGGAAAAAATTGATGCACAACTTTTTTAAAATACATATCCTTAATTATTTTTGAAGAACTTAAAGTGTTTGAGGTAAGCAAAATTTGATTAATTGTTTTATCTTTTTCTAATTTCTCGATTAAAGGAATAACACTTTTAAGTTCGCCAACACTAGCTCCATGAAACCAAATTAATTTACCTTTTGACCGAGATTTAGAAAAAAAACAGAATTTTTCTTTAAATCTCAGGAAATCTTCCTTCTTTTTTATCAGTCTAAAAAATATTATTAAGGGTGAGACTAAAAAGACAAGATTAATTAGTACTCTGTAAAGAATTAACATTATGATTTTTTAATCTGCTTTTCATAAAAGTTTTTATATATCTCTGAAGAACTTAATAGCCCTTCATGATTGCCTTCGTCTATGACTTTACCTTTATTTATAACATAAATTTTATCTGAATTAAGTATTGTAGAAAGTCTGTGAGCAATTACGATTGTTGTTCTTCCTTTTGTCAAAAAAGTTATGGCTTTTTGGATTTTATTTTCAGTATCAGCATCCAAAGATGAAGTTGCTTCATCAAGTAATATTATATGGCTTTTTTTAACTATTGCTCTTGCAATTGATAATCTTTGCTTTTCTCCACCTGATAGTTTTACACCATTCTCACCAATCAATGTATCATAGCCATTTGGTAATTTTTCTATAAATTCATTCGCGAAAGAATATTTTGCAGCATTTTCAATATCTTCTTGAGTTGCATTTGAATTTGCATAAGAAATATTATTTTTTATTGTATCATCAAAAAGTGTTGTGTCCTGACTTACCAATGAAATATTTTTTCGCAAAGAATATATTGTAGAATCATAGATTGATTGATCGTCTATTTTAATATCTCCACTACTAATATTATAAAATCTTGGTATTAGATTGAGTATAGTCGATTTACCAGCTCCACTTAGACCTACTAAAGCTGTCATCTTTTCACCAGGAAAATTTAAATTAATAGATTTAAGTACGGGTTTTTCTTTTAAGGAATAATCAAAATCTACGTTTTCAAATTGTATTTGTCCTTTTGATACTTTTAACTCATTTGAATTATTTTTTTCTCTAATTTCGGGAATTTCATCTATAATTGGAAGAACTCTTCTGGCCCCAGATAATCCTTGTTGAACAGTGATATTTAAAGTGGCTAATGATCTCACCGGTTGATAGGCCAACATCATAGCTGCAAGAAAAGAAAAAAAATTACTTACATCAAGCTCATTTTTGGCAACAAGTTTTGCAGAAACAAAGATCATTAATGCAATCATAATACCTGTCAAAAATTCCATAATTGGTGAAGCACGAACGTAAATGATATTTATTTTTTTTGTTGTTTCTTTTAAGTTATTTAAGTACCTATTTGATCTTTCTTTCTCGAAAGCTTCTTTTTGAAAAATTTTTATTAGTTTGTGATTTTTAAAAATTTCTATTAGGTATGATGTTAAAATTGCTGCTTTACTCATCTGCTCATTAGTTACTTTTCCCATTCTTTTGCCTAATGTTCTAGCAGCTATACTTGCTAAAGGAATCATTATAACAGCCATCAGTGATAGCTTCCAATTTTGATAAAACATTACTGATAGAAGACCAATTAAAGTTAAAGAGTCTTTGAACAAATTTAGGATTGCTGTACTAACAAGATTGGTGATCATGTTAACGTCATTAGTTAAATTTGTGATGAAGTTACCTGAGTGTTTATTATCGATAAGCATAGTATCTGCAGATATTAAAGATTTAAACATATCAGCCTGAATATTTTTTCTGACTTCCTCTGCAACATCGATCATTAAAACTTTTGCTATATAAAGTGAACTACCTTTAATTGCAAAAGCCAAAACAATTAAACTGGGGATCACATAAATTAACGATTGTTTTTTTTCAATAAAAAGTTGTTTTATTGCAGGATCTAACAAGTAAGCTATTGAAGAAGTGCTACCAGCAAGAAGCAAGGTAAAAAAGACTGAAAGCAAAATTTTTCTTATATATTTTTTAGTATACTCCCTATATAATCTTTTTAAAATTTGGATATCGTTCATTAATTTATAATTTCCCTAAAATTAAACTAACAAAAATTAATAGACCTAAAAAATTATTTGATTTAAAAACTTTTAAACAAGAAAATGCAATCTTAATTTTTAATTTTTTTAATTGAAAATAAAAAATCTGTATGAAAATAGGCAATAACGCAAAAAAATAAAATCTATTCAATTCCATAATATATCCTTCAACTAATAAAACTATAAAAAAAATCGAGTAACATAAAATCAAAAATATATACGGGCTCGATTTAAATTTAATTGATGTTGATTTTAATCCAATTATTTCATCATCTTTAATATCTTGAAACCCATATATTGTGTCGTAGCCAAGTGTCCAAAATATGGCTCCAAAATAAAAAATGATTGGAACAATATTAATTTCATTAGTGACTGAAGTCCATCCTAGAACTAAACCATAATTAAATGTGATGCCTAAAAAAAGTTGTGGCCAATAAGTATATCTTTTCATTAATGGGTAGGTGAAGGCTAAGGGCATAGATGCTAAAGCAATTAGAATTGTAAAATTGTTAAAATTTATAAGAACCAAAAAAGCTAGAATACACAAAATTCCAGAATAGATTAGACCAACTTCAACTGATATTTTCCCAGATGCAATCGGTCTATCTTTTGTCCTTAAAACTTTTTTATCAAATTTTCGATCAATGATATCGTTGACAATACATCCAGCTGATCTCATTAAAACAGAACCAAGAAAAAAAAGACTCAAGTATAAAAAATAAATATTTAAATTATCTGTAAAGTTGTAAGCCAAAGTTAACCCCCACGCACATGGCCAGAATAAAAGCATATAACCAATTGGCCTTTTTATTCTGGTAAGTTCTATAAATAAGTTTAATTGGTTCATAATTTTTACTTGTAAATAACAAAGGCAAGATTGATAATCAAACTGATTCGTATGAATATAGATTACACAGTAACAGCGTTAATGTTTCCCGCAATTCCATTACTAATGGGAGTATATAGTAATCGATTTCACTCATTAAGTATTTTAATTAGACAACTTCATGATGAACATGTTTATGAAAAACACATTCCACCTGAATGGAAGAAACAGTTTATAAATTTAAGTACCAGAATAAATCTTTTAAGATGGACTATTCTATTTGGAGCTTTTGGCTTTTTATTTAATATGTTAACTGTTTTTGGCCTTTATCTTGATAGGCTGTTTCTAGCGAGAGTAATTTTTGGCTCATGTTGTTTATCAATGATCATTTCAATATTATTTTTTATTAGGGAAATACATATTTCAACAAATGCTCTTAAACTGCATATGTCAGATATGGATGTAAATATCGACTAAGGAATAATAACTGCTGGACCAGTTAATAATCTAGCTTCCAAGTCTTTATGAGCTTGGTCAGCATCTTTAAGGGAATATTTTTTGGAAATTTCTACTTTAAATTTTTTAGATAAAATTGCGTCAAAAACTTTTTTTGCTGATTTAACCAACTCTTCTCGTTCAATTGTATAATGTGCAATTGATGGCCTAGTAAAAAATAAACCTTTTGTGTTTATATCTTTTTTAATATCAAGAGTATCAACATAGCCTGATGCATTTCCAAATGCTACCATCATGCCTCTTATTTTTAATGTTTCGATCGAACCTTTAAATGTTTTAATACCGACACCATCATAAACAACATCAATGGCATTTTTTCCAAAAATTTTTTCTATTTCTACAACAAAATCTTTTTCCGAATAATTAATTACGTGGTGACAACCATTTTTTTTAGCAATCTCTTCCTTTGCTTTTGATCCAACAGTTCCAATAACTTCAGCACCTAAAGCATT
>TARA_B100001057_G_scaffold324177_1_pt1 | contig 15677 bp, 15 predicted proteins | sample TARA_B100001057 | Tara Oceans TARA_B100001057 (sample SAMEA2621839) | marine metagenome | biome: marine biome (ENVO:00000447); feature: surface water layer (ENVO:00002042); material: "saline water (ENVO:00002010), including plankton (ENVO:xxxxxxxx)" | depth 5 m
CAATGGGGTTCATGCCCTTCAAATGAAATAGTTGCATCTGGATTACTTACTCCTTTCTCTCAAACTGTCGAATCAAAGTGGGTTATTATTGGAATTGATTTTTTCCCAGGAACTAAAGTTCATGTTTTTGATAAAAATGGTTATTTGGTTTATGAAAGTGAAAATTATAACAATGAATGGGATGGATTAAACAAGGATGGGAAAATGCTTCCGGCTGGAAGCTATTATTATTTGATCATAAAACCTAATCAAACAACCATGGATGGATGGTTGTTTTTAACCTATTAAAAATAAGAAAACGAAAAATAACCTAACCATATCACCACTTTTTCTGGTCCTATTTTTGATAGTTGGTCAAATTGTAATTGGACAACAACAGCCATATTACCTTTTTTTTAAACAAAATATGAGCGTTGTTAATCCAGCTGCTACAGGTATCGAGGGATCTATAATTGGTCTAAATTATAAGACGTCAATGATTGGGGTTGAGGGTGGCCCAAGACTACAATCTTTGATTTACCATTCTAGTAATAATAAAAATATATCTTGGGGATTAAGTGCGCAAAATGAAAAAGTCAATATCGAATCATACGGAACAGTAACTTTAGATTTTAGTTATAAACTTCAGGTCTCAGGGAGAAGTTACTTAAATCTTGGTCTTAAAGGAGGAATGTTTTCTAATAACATTGATATAAATTCAATAGATAGGATAACTCAAACCAATAACCCATCACTTAATCTTGTTCAAAACTATTCTAATCCTGTTTTTGGTATTGGTGCCTATTTAAAAGCAGATAATTATTACTTCGCATTATCCATAAATAATCTTTTGGATACAACTCGTTATAAGATGGAGAACGGAGTTGAATCACAGGCATTTGATAGTGGTCAAATATACACCTCATTTGGTATTAATTTCACCTTAAATAACCAGATAAGTATTAACCCTTTGGTAATGTATAGCACTGGTAAAAATATAGATAATCACATAATGATAATTGCTTACATAAACGTTGGTGAAAACTATTCTTTTGGCGCTGGTCTATCTGGTAACGACAATACTAATTTTCAAGTATTATTCAAAGGGTTAGAAAATTTAGATTTTGGTGCTGGATACGATATTAGATCAAAAAAATCATCGCTTAATGTAAATAATTTTGAATTATTTTTAAGATATAAACTGAAAACTAATCCTTCAAGAAATTCTTCCTGGTATAAATCAAAAGATTAACTTTAATAAATGAAAAACATGATCTTAATACTTACTCTAACTATTACTAGTGTGAAATCACAGGAAAAACTTCCTTTTTATGAAATAGCTGAAGCACCAGATAAGATTAATTCTACTAATATAATGTTACGTATGATTCAAGGACTTGGTTTTAGATATCACTGGGCAACAGAAGGGTTGACTAAAAAAGACTTAAAATATCGCCCATCCAATGATGCGTATTCTAACTATGAAACAATTGAGCACATTTACAAGCTTTCCAAAATGATATATAATTCTACAAAGTCATCTCCAAATATAAGATCTGAAAAAAAAGTTCCAACTGATTTTATAAGTCTTAGAAAAAAAACACTCAATAATTTAAAATTAACCGCCGAGACGCTAGCATCTTTTAGTGATAAGGATTTAAAAAATATAAAAGTCATTTTTCAAGGCGATACAGGTAATTATGAATTTCCAATCTGGAATCTAATTAATGGTCCAATTTCAGATGCCATATACCATACCGGCCAACTAGTTAGCTTCAGAAGAACATCTGGCAATCCAATTCCAAAAGGAGTAAATGTATTTCTGGGAATAAAGAATTAACTACTTATCATAACGCCCCGGAGCCATAGCTTTACTGGCAATCGAAAAAATAGAATTTGGGAGAACTTTAATTAAAAAGACAATTATTTTCCATGTTAGAGTAGGCACACAAACTTTCTTCCCTTCTAATGTTGCATGGACTGCCTGTTCAGCTATAGTTTTAGCATCTTTCTTTAAAAATTTAGGCACTCTATCCATTTCATCTTGTACTCCGCTTGCAGTATGAAAATTTGTTACGGTATACCCTGGACAAACCGCGGTTGATGTAATTCCTATATAGTTGTAAGAAGTATTTAATGATTCGCTAAATCTATTCATAAATGTCTTAATTGGTCCATATAATGACTGGATTACAGAAGGTGGTGCATATGCGGCAACAGATGAAACTATCATTATCCTCCCATATTTATTATTTATCATTTGATCAATAAATAGCTTAGTTAATGCGATAACCGATATTCCTAAAACTCTTATGAATCTTTCTTCGTCCTCCATTGATGTTCTGTGAAATTTATCCGGATTTGCAAATCCAGCATTATTAACCAAAATAGAAACGACAAATTGGTTCGATTTGCAAAATTTAAATATGCTCTCTGGTGCATTTTTCTCACTAAGATCACATGGAAATACCTTAACTTTTACACCATATTTTTTAGAAACTTCATTGGCTAATAATTTTAATTTATCCTCTGATCTGGCAGTCAATACAAGATTATACCCCCTTTTTGCCAGTGATTTTGAGATCTCTAGGCCAATTCCAGAGGATGCTCCAGTAACTAATGCAAATGTATTTTCTGTTTTCACTTTATGATCTAAAAAATTCTTCCTCTGTTATTCTTTTATACTGATGTTCTTTTTGTGGATTATAGTAAAAATAAAAAGAATGTTTATCAGCAAAATTCATTACAGTTCTTCCAAAATCCTCAAAATAAAATTCTCTATTTTTAAATTGCACATAAAATCTAGTAATTGGTAAGTCTCTTATGGTCCAAAAATCATTTGATCTAATGTATACATGCCTCAAATACTCATCGTTTTGACCTCTAACCAAAACAATTATGTCATGGTCCGTTTCATTAAATACCCTTAAATATGTTCTGGTATATTCTTGGATGACATCCTCAGGAAAACGATCTGAAAATGTTTTATCTCCAGTATTGCCTCTCTGGGCATATGAATTGGCACATAAAACAAAAAAAAATATGGACCTTAGAATCAATTTTTTCATATATTAATTTCAAATGTAATTTAAATTCTTGACTTGAAAATATTAAACTGCAACATAAGAGACATTGATAATATTTTTGAAATGTATGCTGATGCAACGAAATATCAAAAAGAAAGAGTAACTGACTACTGGCCTAAATTCAGTGAGAAGATGGTAAAGGCAGAAATCATCAATAAAAAACATTTTAAACTAATGATAAATGAAAACATAGCGTGTATTTGGTGTATCACTTTTAATGATCCACTAATCTGGGGAAATAAAAATAATAATGAATCTATTTATTTCCACAGAATCGCAGCTCATAAAAATTACAGAGGAAAAAATTACATAAAAAAAATCATCACCTGGGGTAAAAAATATGCTAAAAAAAATAATAAAAAATACCTTCGTTTAGATACTGTAGGTCATAACAGAAAATTAATTGAATACTACACAAAATTTGGATTTAAATTTTTAGGTCTGACAAAATTATCTGCTTCAAAAGAGCTTCCAGATCATTATCAAAGTGCCTCTGTCTGTTTATTTGAAAAAGAATTAAATTAATTTCGGTACCTTAAAAAGAAAAACTATGAAAAAAATAGCAATAATAACTCTAATTCTTTTTATTACAGCTTGTGCTTCTCCTGTTGAGAAGGCTCCTGAAGTTTTAGTGACTGAAAAAATTAATAAAAATGGTGAACCTGAAGGTCCGCATACTTCACCTGAATGGCAAATTTGGGCATATACTACTGCTGCTCCAAGTTTTATTGCTGATGGTGCTACAGTAATGGGTACTGATGGTACTATTTTAAGAGAAGGAACAAATGGTTGGACGGCAATGCCAGGTAATCCAAGAGGAATGTCTGATCCTGACAATGGTTGGATAAATCCACATGAAGCGATGCCAATGGTTGCTGATAGTGAAGCTCTGAAATGGGCTATGGCTTTCATGTCAAATACCACTCCTGAAATGGAAAGAGATGGATGGATGTGGATGCTTCATGGTGATATGGGTGAAGACAATTCTAAACAGTTAGTTTTTGATAAAGAGGATGCCGCTGAAGGTCAATGGATTGAATCTGGACCACATTTAATGTTAATGCCAAAAGACCCTGCTTCACTAAAGGGTAATACGACTGATTTTAACTCAGGGGCACCATACGTTATGTTTAAAGGAACCGGCTATGATCATCTGATGATTCCAATTGAAGGATATTATAAATATCAAGAAAAAAAATAATATAAAACCTTCATTATTAATGAATACTAGGTCAAAGTATTTATAAAATAACGGCTTAGATTAATTATATTTTAACGGTTTAACGTTTGAATTTAAATATAGTGGATGTTTAGGTGTACCATTTTTATTGAGTCCAAGGCAATAGCAAGTTTTAACTATTTTCTTTAGCCAATCTGGTTCAACTTCAGTGTTTCCCCAAGCATAAATAACACAATCTGAATTTTTAATCTGTCTCTTAATAAAGGACTTGTTTTTATTGTCAAATATTTGAGGGGTATTATAAAGTATTTTAGGGTGTGAAGTTATATAGGAGTATAAATTACAAACTGAAAACCCACCATATCCCCATTTTTTTGAAAATGAAATCAATCTTCTTATTGTTGGATCGTCTTTTTTAGAGTCTGCTTGCGATGGATTTAACATTATGAATAAAAGTTTTTTTTTCTCTGTGTCCCAAACTCTCCTTAATAGGTACCTGTTTTTTTTGTCATCAGAAAAAAAGGCTTCTCTTTTCACGGTTAATAATTTATTTTGCCATAATTCCGTAAAAGAAAAAATTTGTTAAATCCATAATCATGTCTTTCTCATCCGCATAAAGTTTTTTTAATTCATTATCACTAATTTTTTCTTTGATGGAATCCATCATATTTAAATAAAAATCTACAGGTGTATTTTTTCTTAAATCACCATTTTTTTGTGCTTGAATAAAATCTTTGTTAATCTCCCTTTTGAAGATAGTATCAGACTTTTTCAGTAAATCTGAGAAAATATCATTTTTATGATTATAAACATCGCTAATGAATTCCGTCCCTAACTGTTCAACATAATCTTTATCATTTAAAATCAAATTTTCAACTTTTTTTGAGAAACTAGTATTATCAGACATTATATCTTTATACTTCTGAAAAGACTCATTTAAAAAATCATTTAGAATTGTGACCGCTACATGTTCTTTATTGTTGAAATTTCTGTAAAAGGTCATCTTACTTACCGATGCTTTTTTACATATTTCATCAACTGAAACCCTCTTAAGTCCAAATCTGAAAAACAGATTTTTCGCAGTATCATATAAAATCTGATGGGATGTTTTTTTCATTTGTTACTATATAGTATCAAATATACATTAATTGTAACAAAATTAAGTTTGTTAATAATGGATCTATAATTACTTAAATTTGATTAAACAATTGAGAAAACAATTATGAAAAAAGTACTTTTTAATATCGTTAAGTTGGTATTTAGTTTAATTTTTATTCTGTTAATTGCTGGAATTATTGGGTATTATTATGTAAGCTCAAACATATTAAATTTCGAGGATGAGATGCCAAAAAAGGGAATAACTTACAATCAAGTTAATATTGATGGTATCAATTTCATAGATAGAAATAACAACGGTAAACTGGATGTTTATGAAGATCACAGAGAGTCAATTGAGAATAGAGCAACTGATTTAATCACTAGATTAACACTAGAGGAAAAGATTCATTTACTCAAAGGATCCGGAATAAAATCTGCTCTTGGGATGTCTTCAGACGGAATACCTGGTGCTGTAGGAACAATAGTTCCTACTCCCAGATTAGGTTTGCCAGAAATATATTTGTCAGACGGTCCAGCAGGACTAAGAATTGCCTCAAAAAGAAAAAATCAGGATAGAACTTACTACTGTACAGCTTTTCCTATTGGTACATTATTAGCTTCTACGTGGGATACAAGTTTGGTTGAAAGTGTTGGTAATTCGATGGGTAATGAAGCTTTAAACTATGGAATTGATGTTATTTTAGGACCTGGAGTTAATATCCATAGACACCCCTTATGTGGAAGGAATTTTGAATACTATTCAGAAGACCCTTTCTTAAGCGGAAACATTGGCGCTGCAATGGTTAATGGAATTGAATCTAACGGAGTTGGGACATCACCAAAACATTTTGTCGTAAACAACCAAGAGACGTCAAGAAATTGGAATGATGCCAGAGTTTCAGAAAGAGCCCTGAGGGAAATATATTTGAAGGGATATGAAATAATTGTAAAAAAATCACAACCATGGACAATTATGACATCCTACAATAAAATAAATGGCCAATATGCTCCTGAAAATAAAAGACTCGTAACTGATATTTTAAAAGAAGAATGGGGGTTTGATGGGGTTGTTATGACAGATTGGTATGGTGGTCAAAGCGCAACAGCTATTGTAAATGCTGGAAACGATTTAATTGAACCTGGAACAAAAAATGATTGGAATGAATTAAAAGAATCTGCTGCAAACGGATCCTTACCAATTTCTAATATTAATGCTTCAGTTAAAAGAATTTTAAAACTCATTTTGAAATCAAAAAAAATGGAAAATTATGATTTTGAAAATAATCCTGATCTAAAAAAACACGCACTAGTTACAAGAAAATCGGCAGCTGAAGGCATGGTTTTACTTGAAAATAAAAAGAACACACTTCCAATGAAAGAAATAAATAATGTTGCTTTAATTGGTTCTACTTCATACGAATTTATTGCTGGTGGAACTGGCTCGGGTGATGTAGAAGAGGCATACTCCATCGCACTCGATGATGCATTAATAAAAAATGGATTTGAAATAAATAAAATTGCTTTAAATGAATATTTAAAACAAAATTCCAAAAATCTGAAAGAAAAAAAAGATGATGCAGAAATTCCAGGTGCAATCGGAGTAGCCATGTCAATGATGAATCCTTATACTCCCATAAAAATGGAATATTCAACCAAATTACTAGATGAAATTTCCGCAACCTCTGATATTGCCATAGTTACAATTGGAAGAAATAGTGGAGAATCATCTGACAGAGTTCTTAGTGATGACTTTTTGCTATCTGAAAAGGAAAAACAAATGATAAAAAATACATGTGAAGTTTTTCAATCAAAAGGAAAAAAAGTTATAGTTATTTTAAATGTAGGGGGTGTGATCGAAACTTCCTCATGGAAAAACCAACCAGACGCAGTTCTATTAGCCTGGCAAGGAGGTCAAGAAGGTGGAAATTCTGTTGTTGATATTTTAACAGGGAAGGTAAATCCGAGTGGTAAATTACCAATGACTTTTCCTATTGATATAAATGATCACAAATCTTCATTAAATTTTCCAATGGATGGGGAAAAATTAAAATTAAATGATCTTATTTTTGGATTCGATTACGATAAGCCTGAAAATAAAAAAATTAGAAACAAAGATTACACTATATACGAAGAGGGAATATATGTTGGCTACAGGCATTTCGATAAGGATAAAATTGAGGTTTCATATCCTTTTGGATACGGTATGTCGTATACTAATTTTAAATATTCTGATTTAAAAATTACCAAACAAGAAAATAAAATTAATTTGTCCTTTAAAGTACAAAACATTGGAGGTTTTAAGGGAAAAGAAATAACTCAAGTATATATTTCAAAAATTAATTCTAAAATTGATAGACCAATTAAGGAATTAAAAGGTTTTTCCAAAACAAAATTACTTGAGTCAGATAAAAGCTCTATATTAGACATTGAAATTCCCGTATCTGATTTTTATTATTGGAACGAAAAAATCAATAGCTGGGATATTGAAAATGGTGAATACTCTATTCAAATTGGTTCCTCTTCAAGAGACATAAAACTTCAGGAAAAAATAAAAATTTAATGGTAAATAAAACTGACTTAATTGGATGTCACGAAAGGATAAAACCCTTCATTCACAATACACCAGTATTAACATCTAATTCACTTGACAAAATAATTGGTTCCAAAATCTATTTTAAGTGTGATAATTTTCAAAAAATGGGTGCCTTTAAAATGAGAGGTGCGGCAAATGCGATTCTACAACTTTCGGATGAACAAAAAAAAAGAGGGGTTGTTACCCATTCATCTGGAAATTTTGCTCAAGCTCTTTCTTTAGCTGCTCAAAGTATAGGTGTAAAAGCATTCATAGTAATGCCATCAAATGCTGCTGAAATAAAAAAAATAGCAGTTAAAGGTTATGGTGGAAAGTTAATTGAATGTGAACCATCATTGTCAGCTAGAGAGAAAAAATCAAAAGAAATCCAAGATTCTGAAGGAGCAACTTTTATTCATCCATCAAATGATCTTAATGTAATTTTAGGTCAGGGCACTGCATGCAAAGAGCTTCTCGAAAAATACGATTATCTAGAATATATTTTTGTTCCTGTTGGAGGAGGCGGTTTAATTGCAGGGAGTGCTTTAGCGGCAAAATATTTTGGATCCAATTGTACTGTAATTGGTTCGGAGCCATATGAAGTTGACGATGCATACAGATCCCTTCTAAGTGGTAAAATTGAAAAAAATAACTCAACAAATACTATAGCTGATGGATTAAAAACTCAACTAGGAAGTATTAATTTCCCAATAATACAAAAAGAAATTAATCAAATCATTAGGGTAACTGAGGATGAAATAATAAAATCAATGAAAATGATTTGGGAAAGATTAAAAATTATATGTGAACCATCATGTGCTGTCCCTCTCGCTGCATTAATTAAAGAAAAAGAATCTTTTAGAGGAAAGAAAGTGGGTATTATAATTTCAGGCGGGAATGTTGATCTTAATAAACTTCCCTTTTAAAAAGAAATTCCAAATCCAATATTACCAACAACCATTCCGTTCGATCCAATTCCTGGTATTTTTGGTATTTCCTCAGTAACAGACTCGGAAATGCCTGTTGAAGAAATTGCATTAAAAGTTAATTGGTTGGGTATTTCTCCAAAACCATATCCTAATTCAAGGCTAAAATATAAAGTTCCACCTGTTTTAATTCCTAGTTTTAAAATTGTAGTATCAATATTTAAATCTACTGATCCATCTCCAGATAGTCCACCACTTAAACTCACATCTTTGTATGCAAGCGATGATTTAAAACTTGAAGCTCCAATTCCAGCATACAGACCTTTAGCTTTATCAGAAAAATATAATTTTAAACCGTATTCAGAATAATTTAAATTGATTTGAGTATTGTCAATTTCAATGTCATACCCACTAAAATTAATGTATGGTGATATGTGATTATTTAAGACTGGAAGGGTGTACTGAACAGCTCCTCCAATCATATTGGGTGTACCTATTTTTAGGCCTAAGGAAAATCTTTTAATCGGCTTTTCAATTTCAATATCAAGTGTATCATTTCCGATGTTCTGCGCTGAAAGGTTTATTGAAAAAAGAAAAATTATAATTAGTATTTTTTTCATGGAAAGTTTTTATTACCATTAATTTATGAAATTTATTATAGAACTAAAAAAGATTCTATAACGGAGTTAATTTCTTTCTTACTATCAACCTTATCATCAAATAAATACATAAAAAGGGGCATACCATCTTTTTGTTTTTTTAAAGTCAAATCTGCTTTATTATTATAAATATTTGTCCATTTTTCACGAACATTTTTCCATTTTAATTTATTTTCCATCCACCATTTTTTTGCAGAAATACATTTTTCATCATCTACCCTTGTATACTTGTTATAACCTTTTTCATAAGATAAGACTATATCTTTTTTCCCTGTTTCCCTAAATACTTTTGCATTATCTTGATCATGAATCCATCCGTCTGAGGATATCTCTTGCCTATTTCCTCTCATTGTAACGTTATAATCACTTCTTTTTGAATATTCCCTTCGAGGAAGTGGGGCAGATGTTGTATTTTCCCAAAAACTCTTGTAGTCTACGTGAACCCAAGTCGATGAACCTTCATACCTTGGACTATCATCTACCTGAAAAACTTTTTGGGTCCATTGACCATTAACTTCTTTAGTGTTTTTAAAATTATATAACCACTTATTATCATGATCATAAAAATAAAAGTCTTGATTCTCGTATAGCCAATCTTGCCTCCAGTGCTTAATTATATATGGGTTTTTAATCTCACCCGTGATAAGTATGTGCTGAATTGATATTTTGTTATTAGTTTCCTCAATTAGCTGTGCCCATTCTAGTGCTCCAGATTGGTAATTATTCGATGGTTTATAATTTTTATCTTGAGAGTTTATAAAAGTTTCAGCGAAGTTAAAATTGACCTCAAAACAACCACACATTTTCTTGATAGCATTGATATCCCTTTTCTTTTTTGATTGTGACCAAACCGAAAAAGTCATGAAGAATATTACAAATACACATATTATTTTTTTCATAAGTCTTTTTTTTATAGCATTTCTAGATTATATTTGCCCAAATATAAAGCTTATTTATATTCAATCTAAATTAAAAATTATGAAAAAAATATTTTATTCAATTTTGACTTGCTTATTAATTTCATGTGGAAGTGAGAAAAAATCAAATAACGAAGTTAATCTATACAGTCAGAGACACTACTCAGTTGATAAATTACAATATGAAAACTTCGAAAAATTAACAGGGATTAAAGTTAATGTTATAAAGGCAAATGCAGATGAGCTCATTGAAAGATTAAAAAATGAGGGTGAAAATAGCCCTGCTGACCTTTTTGTTACTGTTGACGCTGGAAAACTCTATAAAGCTGCTGATATGGGATTACTACAAAAAATATCTAGCAATGTTATAAATTCAAATGTAAGCGAAAAATTAAAGGATGTCAATGGATTTTGGATACCAATAACCTACAGAGCAAGAATTTTAGTTTATAGCAACGAAAGAGTTAGTGAGGACGATTTAAGTACATACGAAGATCTTACAAATGAAAAGTGGAGGGGGAAAATATTAGTTAGGTCATCATCCAATGCTTATAATCAAGCATTAATGTCATCGATAGTAGCAAATAATGGAGCAGAAAAATCAATTGAATGGTCGAAAGGGCTTGTTCAAAATTTTGCAAGAGACCCAAAAGGTAGTGACAGAGATCAGGTTAAAGCAATTGCTGCTGGTCAAGGAGATATTGCTATTGTTAATTCTTACTACATCGGCCTTCTTCTTAACTCCGAAAAAGAAGAAGAGCTTAATGCGGGTAAAGCTGTCAAAGTTTTTTTCCCTAACCAAGGAGAAAATCAAAGAGGAAGCCACATAAATATTTCTGGAATTGGGCTTGCCAAAAATTCTCCTAATAAAGAGAATGCTATAAAGCTAATGGAGTACCTGACAAGCAAAGCTGGTCAAGAAACATATGTTAACAATAGTTATGAATACCCCGCAAATCCTAATGTGAGCCCTTCTGAAATTGTTAAATCGTGGGGTGAATTTAAAATAGATCCTCTTGACCTTAATATGCTAGGTCAATTTAGAGAACAAGCAATTCGTATATTTGACGAAACTGGTTGGAAATAAAAAGAATATTTAAATTAGAAAATAAAAGTTGGGTTCTTGGAAGTGTTATAGTAGCGATATTAGTATTGCTGCCTATTTTATTTCTGATTAGAGGCCTATTGAAAATAGAAGAAAGTGATTTAATATATTTACTCAATACAATTCTTCTAGAATATACTCTAAATACCTTTTACTTAATTTTTATTACTTCTCTCTTCTCACTTTTTTTTGGGATTATACCAGCTTGGTATATTAGTAAATATAGATTTTATGGTAGGTCCTTTTTTGATATAACACTTTATCTTCCATTGGCTATACCATCTTATATAATGGCCTTTACGTATAGCGATATATTAAGTTTTACTGGACCAATGCAAAGTTTTCTTAGAACTCATTTTAATGAAATCTCAAATATTTTTAATCTCGATTATTTACAAATAGAAGTGCTAGGAATTATTCTTGCTCTTGCTTTGTATCCATATATTTATAGTGCTTCAAGAATTTCATTCAGTCTAATAGGAGTTAATTATATAAACCTATCAAAAAATTTGGGTCTTTCTAAACTCAAATCCTTTTATAAAATTTTTATACCCCTTTCTAAACCCGCAATACTGTCTGGGTTATTTCTGGTTATAATGGAAGTATTGAACGAATATGGTGCTGTAAAATACTTTGGAGTGAATACTTATACAAGTGGAATATTTAGAGCTTGGTTCTCCATGAATAATATAGGTACTGCAATACAGCTTTCAATAATTTTACTGATTGTGGTTTTATCACTCTTTTATCTAGAAAAATTAATGAATGCTAAATCTAAATTTAATTACTCTGTAAATAGCAAAAGACAAAACCTTAGAGATCTAAAGAAAAAAAAATTATTACTTGTTTACTCAGTATGCAGCATCCCTGTATTTTTTGGTTTTTTTATACCACTGGGTTTCATTATTAATAATGTTATTTTAACCTACTTTGAAATTGACTTTAATCAATTGTATGAATTGGTTTTTAATTCCATTAAAGTTTCAACCATTGCCTCTATTTTAATTATTATTATAGCCTTACTATTCTTATTCATTGAAAAAATTTCTAAAAATAAAATTAATCATGTTATAAGCCAACTAATTTCTCTCGGGTATGCACTGCCGGGGGCCGTAATTGGATTAAGCCTAATACTTATGGTCACCTCTTTCAATAAGATGTTTACCTCATTATCAATTATTGGGTCATTTTATTTATTGATTTATGCATATGTAATTAGATTTTTAGCAGTTGGTAAGTCTCCGATCAAATCTAGCCTTGATAAACACCCCGACTCTTATACGGATACTGCAAAAAATTTAGGACTATCTCCAATGATGCAATTAAAAAAAATTTATTTACCAATTAATAAGTTTGCATTAATTACTGCTTTTATTGTTACTTTTATTGACCTTATGAAAGAGCTCCCGATAACACTAATTTTAAGACCCTTTAACTTTGATACATTAGGGACCCAGACCTATGAATATGCAATCGAAGAAATGATTCCTTTATCGAGTATTTATTCACTGTCAATTATTATTATATCAAGTGTTATGTTATTATTTTTGAAAAATATTATAAATAAGCAAATTAATGTTCCTCGAGGTTAAAAAATTAGTGAAGTTTTACGGTAAAACAGCGGTAATAAAGGGTTTAGATTTTACTCTAAAAAAAGGAGAAATAATATCTTTTCTTGGTGAAAGTGGGTCAGGTAAAACTACTTTTTTGAAATGTCTATCAGGATTAGAGAAAATTAATTCTGGTTCAATTAAATTAAATGGATCAACATTAAATGACAATAGTATTTTTGTAAGTCCACAAAAAAGAAAAATTGGATATGTGTTTCAAGATTATCCCCTTTTTCCTCACTTAAACTTAATTGAAAATATTACTCTTAATTTGGAGAAAAAGTTTCAAAATAAATTACCTTCAATAATTAAGTTGACTAATCTTGAAAGCTTACTCGAAAGATATCCTCACGAACTTTCTGGGGGAGAACAACAAAGAACTTGTCTTGCAAGGGCTTTAGTTAGAGAACCAGATTTACTTCTGTTAGATGAGCCATTTAGTAATTTAGATTCTAACATAAAGTTTTCGATAAGAGAGGAAATTTATAGAATTATTAAAGAAACCAAGACAACCACTATCCTTGTAACTCATGATATTAATGATTCGCTGAATATTGCCGATAGAATATTAATATTTAAAGCTGGGGTTATGCAACAATTTGATGATCCAGTAAAAATGTATTGTGAACCAGCTAATTGTTATTGTGCTGAGATTTTAGGGGATTTAAATCAAATAAATATTGCTAATAAGACTTATTACCTCAGACCTGAAAAAATAAAAGTTGTTTCAAAGTCCAAAAATATTTTAAATGTAGAAAAATGTTTTTTCCAGGGAAAAGATTACAAAATAAAAGCAAAATTCAATAATAATATTTGGCATTTATTCTCAGACAAATCCTTTGAAATTAATGATTCTATTCATATTGATTATGACAAATCTGATTTGATTTATTTTGACAACATGTGTAAAAGTTTTTTTAAATAAAATTTGAAAATGAAAAAAATAATACTTCTTTCCGTTATGTCCTTAAACATGTGTTTTGGACAAAATCTAGACTCCATTTTTAATCCTTTAAAATTTAGAAATATTGGTCCTTTCCGGGGAGGTAGGTCAAATTCTGGATCTGGTGTCATAGGAGATAAATTAACATATTATATGGGAACAACCGGTGGAGGAGTTTGGAAAACCTCTGATGCCGGACAGCACTGGAAAAATATTTCTGATGGATATTTTTCAACTGGATCAGTAGGAGCCATTTCAGTATCAGAAAGTAATCCAAATATAATATATGTAGGAATGGGAGAACATGCCCCAAGGGGAGTAATGACAGCTCATGGCGATGGAGTATACAAATCAATAGATGCAGGTAAAACATGGATTCATCTTGGTCTAGAAAAAACACAACATATTTCGAGAATTAAAATTCATCCAAAGAATCCGAACATCTTATGGGTTGCAGCGCAGGGAGCACTTTTTGGTAAATCTGAAGAAAGAGGTGTATACAAATCAATTGATGGAGGCAAATCATGGAAAAAAGTTTTGTTTATCAATAATACTTCAGGAGCTAGTGAATTATCAATTGATAAAAATAATCCTGAAATACTATATGCTGCAATTTGGGATCACATGAGAACCCCTTGGAAAATTATTAGTGGGGGGCCAGGTAGTGGACTTTATAAATCTTCAGATGGAGGAGAAACATGGATCGAAATAAATAAAGGTCTTCCTAAAGAAATGGGAAAAATGGCTATTGCTGTTTCACCTGCTGATTCAAACTGGGTTTATGCGCTTATAGAAAGTGAATCAAAAAAAGAAAAAGGAGGGCTATTCCTTTCAAAAAATGGCGGTGAAAATTGGAAAAGAGTTAGTAATGACCATAGACTTATTCAAAGGGCATGGTACTATATAGAACTTACTCTTGATCCAAAAAATAAAGAAATTGTTTATGTTTTAAGTGCTTCAGCTTACAAATCAATAAATAGTGGAACCGATTGGGAAGAAATAGAAACACATCATGGAGACTATCATGATTTATGGATAAATCCAGACGACACCAGAAATATGCTCATTTCAAATGATGGTGGCTCAGAAATCACATTTGATGCAGGAAAAAATTGGTCAAGAATTGATAATATGCCAACTGGACAGTTTTACAGATTAATCACCGATAATTTATTTCCTTATAATATTTATGGAGGACAACAAGACAATAGTTCAATAAAAATATCTAGTATTGGAATTGGCTCCTCTGGAATAAGTTCAAAAAACTGGTCAGCATCCGCTGGAGGTGAAAGTGCATTCATTGCGTTTGATCCTGATAATCCAAATAAAGTTATGGGAGGGAGCTATCTGGGCTCAATTGAAATTCTAGATGTAAAATCTAAACTAAGTACTAATATAAAAATTGAACCTAATCTATATATGGGTCTTGCTGCACGAGATATGAAATATTTATTCAATTGGAATGCACCAATTATCAAGTCTGTTCATGAGCCGAATACTTATTTTCATGGGGCTCAATATCTACTCAAAACAATTGATGAGGGTATTTCTTGGAAAAAAATTTCTCCTGATTTAACCAGAAATCAAAATGATAAACAAGGT
>TARA_B100001057_G_scaffold361567_1_pt1 | contig 15673 bp, 11 predicted proteins | sample TARA_B100001057 | Tara Oceans TARA_B100001057 (sample SAMEA2621839) | marine metagenome | biome: marine biome (ENVO:00000447); feature: surface water layer (ENVO:00002042); material: "saline water (ENVO:00002010), including plankton (ENVO:xxxxxxxx)" | depth 5 m
TTGCGATTCGTACATTGATGAAGAAAAATATAATATAGAAAGTTAAATTATGCCAAAAATGAGATTATTTAAGTTTTGGAACGCTGAAGGCGTTGAAAAAGAAAAAGAAGATATAAGTTTAAAAAAAGCAACAAGAGCTGTACAAGGCGATTTTAAAGATAAGATGATAAGTGTTGAGTATATCAGTAAAAAAGGCAAAGAAATGTGTCATGCTATTGATATACCGATAGGTAGAAAAATCAGACAAGCGATAATAACAGAAAATAGACGACTTGCTCAAAAAGCAAAGTTAGAGGCTAATAGACGTTAATGCCTGGTGTTACTAGAAGTGGTGATAAAGCAGGTGGTGTTATCAGTAACACACAATCAACCGTTAGTGTAAACGGTAGAAAGGTTATTGTAAACGGAGATCCTGTAGCAGTACATGGTATTTTTCCTCACATAGCTCAAGTTGTGGTTTCTAGTAATCAATCTACTGTAAGAATTGGTGGCACAAAAGTTGTTGTAGTAGGAGATCCTGCTTCTATTTGTGGTGAACCGGCAACAGGTTCAAATAATGTGTCAATAGGTTCATAAAAACAGTATAAATATATACTGATATGCCAAACTATGACGCTTCTACAAATAACGAAAGTAATAGATCAAGTAGAATCTACAAAGATTTAGATTTAGACTTTGGTCGTAATACAGTTACTAGTGATGTTAATAAATTAACAGACGTTGAAGCTGTAAAAAGAAGTGTTAGAAATTTAATTAATACTTCTCACTATGAGAGACCGTTTCATCCAGAGATTGGTTCTAATGTGAGAGCAATGTTATTTGAACCAGTAACACCACTTACTGCTTTAAATCTACAGAGAAAAGTAGAAGAAGTATTAGTTAACTTTGAGCCAAGAATTAAGTTGGTTCAAATAGCCGCTAGACCAAATATTGACGCTAATGCATATAATTTAACAATTAGTTTTTATGTAATAGGCACAACTCAACCTGTTACAGTTGAAACATTTTTAGAGAGATTAAGATAAAATGGCCAGTAACAAATTAGAAGTTTCACAATTAGACTTTGACGCAATCAAACAAAATTTAAAAACATTTTTACAAGATCAATCTGAGTTTCAGGATTATGATTTTGAAGGATCAGGTTTTGCCGTTCTCTTAGATGTTTTAGCATACAATACACATTACCTAGGTTTCAATGCAAACATGCTGACTAATGAAATGTATTTAGATTCAGCAGACATAAGAAAAAATATTGTATCATTAGCAAAGATGTTAGGTTATACACCAACAAGTGCAAAAGCACCATCAGCTAATATTGACATTTTAGTAAACAATGCCTCAGGCACAGAAATTACAATGTCAAAAGGTACAGCATTTACAACTACAAATAATGGTACAACTTATCAGTTTGTTACTAACGCTGATATTACAACAACACCGGTAAATGGTGTTTATAGATTTAGAGATGTATCTATACACGAAGGTTCTTTAGTTACATTTAATTACATTGTAGATAATTCAGATCCAGACCAAAGATTTATTATACCAAGTATTAACGCAGATACATCAACTTTAAAAGTAACAGTACAAAATTCATCAAGCGATACAACAACATCAACTTATTCACTTGTCAATTCATTATCAGAGTTAAACTCTACATCTAAAGTTTACTTTATACAAGAAGGTGAAGACGGTAAGTTTGAAGTATATTTTGGTGACGGTGTTTTAGGAAAAACATTAGCAGATGGTAACATTGTAAAATTACAATACATAGTTACAAATAAAGATGAAGCTAACGGTGCAAACGTATTTGCTTTATCTGGTTCAATCGGTGGTTTTTCAAACGTTTCTATAACAACTAATTCAGCTGCACAAGGTGGATCAGAACCACAATCAAAAGAGTCAATAAGATATAATGCACCATTACAATATTCAGCACAAGACAGAGCAGTTACAACTGCTGATTATGAAACAAAAGTTTTACAAATATATCCTAATGCACAATCAGTAAGTGCTTGGGGTGGTGAAGATGATGAAACACCGGTTTATGGTCAAGTTAAGATTGCAATTAAGGCAGCTTCAGGTTCTACTTTAACAGCAACTACAAAAGCAGATATCGTACAACAATTAAAAAGATTTAATGTTGCTTCAGTAACACCAGTAATTGTTGATCCAGAAATTACAGATATTATATTAACATCTACTGTAAAATATGATAATTCAGCTACAGATAAAAATTCAGAAACATTAAAATCAAATGTAATTACAACTTTAAATAATTACAATACAAATACATTAAATCAATTTGATGGTGTTTATAGATTTTCAAAAGTTTCAAAAGAAATTGATAATACAGATAACTCAATATTGTCTAATATTACAACTTTAAAAATTAGAAAAACATTTATACCAACATTAAATGCTTCAACAAGATATGACATCTATTATCGAAATGCATTATACAATCCACATTCTGGTCATAATTCAGTAGCAGGTGGTATTTTAGAAACATCTGGTTTTAAAATAAGTGGTGATACAACAAATGTTTATTTCTTAGATGATGATGGACAAGGTAACATAAGAACATATTACTTAGTAGGTTCTGTAAGAACATATACTAACAATACACAAGGTACAATTAATTATACAACAGGTCAAATTACAATCAATTCATTAAACATAACTAACATAGAAAATATTAGAGGTGCAACTTCTAATAAAATTGAATTAACAGTAAAACCAGAATCAAATGATGTTGTACCAGTAAGAGATCAAGTATTAAATATTGATACATCAAACTCATCAATTACAGTAGAGGCAGATACTTTTGTTGGAGGTTCCTCAGACGCAGGCGTAGGTTATACAACAACAAGTAGCTATTAATAAATGGCGAAGTTTACTAAAAAAATATCCAAGTTACTAGGAGGACAAACTCCTGATTTCGTACTTGCAGATCATCCTAAATTTGTAGAGTTTTTAAAATCATACTACACATTTATGGAATCAGCAGAGTTGATTGTAACAAGTGTACAAACAACTGACGGTATTTTATTAGAAACAGAAACAAATCAAACAAACGAATTACTTTTAGAAGGTACAAAACTTTCAACTGACGGTACAACACAAATTGACGCTGACGATAAAGTATTATTAGAAAGTTCTACTTACGGTAAATTTACAGTAGGTGAAACTATAACAGGTTCTACATCTGGTGCAACAGCAACTGTATTATCCGAAGACTTAGATAATGGTAGACTTTTTATTTCAGCACAAGATAAATTTAAAGACGGCGAAACTATAACAGGTAATTCATCAGCTGCTTCTGCTACGTTAGATAACTACAGACCAAATCCAGTACAAAATATCCAAGACTTAGTAAACTTCAGAGATCCAGATAAAGTTATATCTAACTTCTTAACAAAATTTAGAAATGAATTTTTAAATACTTTACCAGAAACTTTAGATAGTGGTATTGATAAAAGAAAATTAATAAAAAATATTAAATCAGTTTACAGAGCAAAAGGTACTGCTAGAGGACACGAATTATTTTTCAAACTATTATTTAATTTAGGATCAGAAACAATTTATCCTAGAGAACAAATGTTAAAAACCTCAGACGGTAAGTTTGATACTAAAAAAATTATGAGATCAATCGCTACAGACGGTGAAACTCTAAATTTAATTGGTAGAACAGTTACAGGTCAAACATCTGAGGCAACTGCTATTATAGAAAACGTATTTAAATTTCAAATAGGTGCTAATACAATATCTGAATTTATTTTAAATGATGATAGTATTACTGGTACTTTTCAAATTGGCGAAGAAATTAGAGGTACTCAAAATGATGAAATAGATACTTTTATTAAGGCAACTATTACAGGTATTCCTACATCACCTACAATTTCAAATGACGGTGCGTTACATACACCACAAGAAGCAATTACTATAACAGGTGGTGGTCAAGGTGCTATCATGCAAGTTGAAGCTGTTGGTTCTGGTGGTATTACAGATTTTATTATTGACAATGCAGGTACAGGTTATTCTATAGGTGATGATTTAGTTTTTGACAATACAGGCACAGGCGGTGGTTCTGCTGTTGCAAAAGTTTCATTAGTAAACGGTGGTATTACACAAGAAGAATCAACATCTACAGTTGATGACCATATAGTTTTAGAAGATGAAACTGTAAGAGGTGATATCTATACAGGTAATAAAATTGTACAAGAAACAGGTAACGGTGATATTACAGATATAAGAATTATTAATAACGGTAGTGGTTACAGATCATTACCAACAATAGATGTTACATCATCTGGATCAAATGCAAGTGTATTTTGTTTTGGTAGAGAGATTGGTAAAGTACAGGCAATTAAAGTAATTGAAACTGGTGCTGAACATCAAAATTCTCCTTCGCCACCTACAGTATCTTTAAGAACACATATTGTTTTAGGAAATGTAACAGGTGGTTTTATAGCAGACGAAACAGTAACCTCACTTGATAGTGCAAGTTCAGTTATAACAGCTACAGTTGTAAGTTATAATTCAGATACAAATATTTTAACTTTATCAGGTGCTTCAGGTACTTTTGATGAAGAAAGAACATTAACAGCAAGTGGTGGTGGTACTGCTATAGTTAAAAAGGTAGACGCAGCTACAGCTACAACTACAGTTACAAGTGTTATTGATACAGACGGTACATATATTAATCAGGATGGTTTTATTTCTGAAACTACAATGAAAATACAAGACAGTTTATATTACCAAGATTTTTCATATGTTATCAAAGTAGGTCGTACAATAAATGACTGGAGAGATTCATTTAAAAAGACAATGCATACTGGTGGTTTTTATTTCACAGGTCTTGTAAACATATCATCTCAGGTAGACGCACAAATTCAAAGTATAACAGGTTTAAATTCTGGTGCTACTGGTACACCAATCAAAGATGTATTAAATACTCTATTCTCTAAACTTGTAGGTAGAAGATTAGGAACGACAGACGATGGTACATCATTAGCTTCAAATCCAGAATTAGCAATAGATGTAGAGGCAGGCGATAGTGTGATTGCCTCTTTAGGTTCAAATGAAAGAGATGTAACATTAAACCGTGCATACAAGATTATACAACAAAGTAAAGCATTAACTACACATAGAGAAAATACTACTAAATTTGGTCTTGCAGTTGCAGGTCCAAGAATGAAATCAATACATAAATTTGTATTAGGTGGTAACTATAGTGGTGAGGTAAGAGTAGAACAGGTAGCTGCGATACGTATGGAAAGTATGAAAAATACTTCACTATATAATACAGTACCAATTTTAACAGATTATCAAACAGATATTAAAATTAACTTTGCGATACCAAGTGAAATATTTGAAATAGATGGCAACTCTTTTGATGAAACAAAATTCACATTTGACACTACAAACATTAAATTTGATGTCGCATAGTCGTATAAATAGTATTAGGTAAAATAGGAAAATATGTCAAAACAAACCATAAACATAGGTTCAACTGCTAATGACGGATCAGGTTCTACTATTCGTGCAGGTGGTGACCTAGTCAATGATAACTTTAATGAAATCTATGCTGGTATCGGTGATGGTTCATCAATAAAAATAGATGTATCTGGTGCTACATCAGGACAAGCTCTATTATTTAATAACAGTACAGGTAAATTTGAACCAGGTGCAGGATCTTCATACTCTTTTAATGTAAATGCAGATTCAGGTACAACACAAACTATAGATACAGGTAACACACTAGTAATTAGTGGTGGTACAGGTTTAACTTCTATTATATCAGGTACAGATTCAGTTGCAATAAGTATTGATAGTACAGTTGCAACTTTAACAGGAACACAAACATTATTAAATAAAACAATTAATGGTTCTAGCAATACTCTTTCAAATATTGCAACATCAGCTTTGACAGGTACTATTACAAATGCTCAATTAGCAGGTAGTATTGAGAACGGAAAATTAGCAAATTCATCTATCACACTTTCAGACGATAGTTCTACAAACACAACTATTTCATTAGGCGAAACTTTACAAATAAAAGGTTCTGGTATTGTTTCAACAGCTATATCAGGTGATATAATGACAATTAGTGCAAGTGGTTTTTCAGGTGGTTCTGATTTAGACCAAGCAGGCGCAGACGTACAGGATTTAGGTTACATATCTTTTAGATCACCAGACCCTACAGTAATTCAAACACATACAGTTACAGTTGCTAGTAAAACAACGGAACATAGATTTCACGGAGATGGTTCATCAAATGGTTATAAAATTGACGGACACGAAGGTGCTCAAGTTGTATTATCTTTAGGTGTTCATAAGTTTGACCAATCAGATAACTCAAACACAGGACACCCATTAAGATTTTATTACGACCAAGGAAAAACTTTAGAATATACATCTGGTGTTACAAATACAGGAAGTTCTCCTGCTCCAGGTAATTCAGGTGCTCATACAACAATTACAGTTGATGAAAATACACCATCACCTTTATACTATCAATGTTCAAGTCATGGTTATATGGGTAACTCAGTACAAATTTTAGGTGGTAAAACAACAAAATTAAATGTATCTACAGATAAATCAAATACAGGTGATGGTTCAGATACAACATTTACAATTTTAGCAAATAGAACAGTTGATGATATATTAGTTTTTGTAAACGGTATTTGTTTAATACCGACAGACGAATATACGGTTGCAGGAACAACATTAACATTTCAAGTTGCGCCGGCAAACGGAGCAAAAATTGTTATAAGATATCTAGGATAAAAAATGGGAGCAAAAACCATAAGGAAACTTGTATAAATAGTATAAAGGAAATAAAATGGCAGCGATTATAACAAACAAATTCAGAATCCACAACTCAGAGCAGTTTGTGGAATCTTTTAACGAGGCAGCCGCTAGTGTATATTATCTAGCGATTGGTAGACCTCAAGCTTTTGGTACAAAAACCAGAGGTGATCTTAGAACAGATAACGAAGGTTCTGATACAGCACCTTTAACACCAGTAGATTCAATCTCAGACGAATTTTATTATTTTGATGACTTCTTAGCTGCCAAGAAAATTCAAACTACAGACGTTTCGTTTGTTATTCCTAGAAGAAACTGGACAACTGGTACAGTTTACGATTATTACAGACACGATTATGGTAACAGAGTTACAGGTGGTACTACAACACAATCAGCAAATAGTGGTTCAACAACTTTATATGATAGTACTTTCTATGTTATCAATAGTTCTTTTAAAGTTTACAAATGCTTAGATAATAATAGCAATGCAAATTCAACTGTAGAACCAACAGGTACATCAACATCTATCTTATCAACAGGAGATGGATACAAGTGGAAATATATGTACACACTAACTGCTGGTCAACAAACAAATTTCCTATCAACCGATTTTATGGCAGTTGCAACTGACTCAACAATATCATCAGCTGCGACAGACGGTGCAGTTAACATTGTAAAAATTAAAGCTGCTGGTACAGGTGGTGCAGACGGCACACACGCAAATATTGATATTAGAGGAGATGGTTCAGCTGGTAAAGTTTCAGTAACAGTAAGTTCAGGTGCAATCTCAGCAGTAACAGTTACAGCAAAAGGTTCAGGTTATACTTTTGGTTATATTAGACTTGCAGACATAGTAGCTGCAGGTGCGACAAACTTAACAGGTGCAGAATTAGATTGTATCATTGAACCAAAAGGCGGACACGGTTTTAATGCAGTAGAAGAATTAGGTGGTTTCTTTGTAATGTTAAACACTAACTTTGAAGGATCAGAAACTTCAAACTCAGGTGACTTTACAGTAGCAAACGATTTTAGAAGAGTTGCATTAGTAAGAGATCCAAAATCAGGTGGTTCAGCTGCTTCAGTAAATACTTTAAGAGGTATGAAAGTAGTTAGATTTGCGGCTTCTCCAACTCCAGGTTCATTTGTTGTTGATGAAGAAATAAATCAAGCAACAACTGGTGCAGTTGGTAAAGTTGTAGAATATGATTCAACAAACAGACTTTTATATTATGTTCAAACAAGATATAATGACGAAGGTTTAGATACAAACGGTAACTTAACAGCTTTTTCTGGTGCAAATGTAATAACAGGTGTTAACTCATCTGCTACAGGTACACCGTCAACATCAAGCGAAACAGTAGATAATGTTGTTTTAACATCTGGTTATGCGGCTTCAGAATTAGACGCTGACCAAGGAGATGTAATGTATGTTGAAAATAGGGCACCTATTACAAGAGCTTCAGATCAAACTGAAAATGTTAAATTAATAATTGAATTTTAGAGGAAAGATAAATGCCAAGTCCAACAGACTTTAATCTTTCGCCTTATTATGATGATTTCTCGGAAACTAAAAAGTTTCACCGAGTTTTGTTCAGACCAGCATTTGCTGTACAGGCGAGAGAATTAACACAATCACAGACTATCTTACAAAATCAGGTTGAAAGAGTATCTGACCACCTTTTTGAAAAAGGTGCAATGATTATTCCTGGTGAAATAGGATATGATTTATACTACTATGCTGTAAAACTTACTTCAAAGTCAGCTGCAAGTGTTAATAATTATGTTGGTTCAACTTTAACAGGTGCAACATCTGGTGTAACTGCTGAAGTTATAAATGCTGTTGCTACAGACGGTACTGATCCTGATACTTTATTTGTTAAGTATATAAAAACTGCTTCTACAGATAATACACAAATTGCCTTTACACATGGCGAAACAATTAATTCAACAGCAAGTGGTACACCAAGTGCCGTAGTTGCTACTTGTCATACAGGTTCAGCTGCTGAAGTTCAACAAGGTGTTTATTACATTAATGGATTTCATGTACAAGTAAATAATCAAACTTTAATATTAGACAAGTATTCAAACACACCATCATATAGAGTAGGTTTAACAGTAACAGAAAGTTTTGAAACCTCAAATGATGACACAAGTTTAAATGACAACGCAGCTGGTTCATCAAACGTAAATGCTCCAGGTGCTCACAGATTTAAAATCCTTTTAACATTAGCTAAGAAAACAGTATCATCAACCGAAGACTCAAACTTCTACGAGTTAATGAGATTGGAAAACGGTAACTTACAAAATAAAGTAAGAACAACTGAATATGCAGTATTAGAAGAAACATTAGCTCGTAGAACATTTGACGAATCAGGTGATTATACAGTAAATAGATTTGACATAGACATTAGAGAACATTTAGTATCTGGTAATAACAGAGGTATATTTACTTCAAGTAACGGTGGTTTAGAAAGTAAACTTGCTGTTGGTCTTTCACCTGGAAAAGCATATGTAAAAGGTTATGAAATAGAAAAAATTGCTACAACTTTTGTAGATGTAGAAAAGGCTAGAGATTTTGATACACAACAAAACTTTGGTACTAGATTTGATATAGGTAACTTTGTAAATGTAACAAATGTATTTAACTCACCAGATATTACATTAGACTCTGGTAATACAGAGGCATTTAAAAAAGTTAGTTTACACTCTAAAGCTACATCTGCTAGAGGTACAATAGGTTCAGGTTCAGGCACAGCTTCTTTAGATGAAATTGGTCGTGCAAAAACTAGAGGTTTTGAATATAGTTCAGGTACAGCAAGTAGCTTTACATTTTCAAGTTCATCATTAACAAGTGCAATTTACAAACATTATCTTTTTGATATTACAATGTTTACACATGTTAATACAGTTAAAGGTACATCTTTTACAGACGGCGAAACAGTTACAGGTTCAACATCAAGTGCTACTGCTACAGTAGAATCAATTACTGCTGAAACAAGTAAAGCAATTTCAGCAATTACAAACCATGACAATCCTGGTGCATTATCAGTTGTATCATCAACAGCACATGGTTTAGAAGAAGGTCAACAAATTACAATATTAAATGCTGGATTCCAAGTTGACTCATCAGCAATTACAGATAATACAATTTTTACAGTTAGAAATCCTAGTGCAAATGCTTTTGATTTATATGACGCAGACGGAACAACAGCAACAAATGTTACATCATACTCTTCAGGTGGTGTTATAAGACATAGTACAGTTGTTTTATCAAACGTAAGAGGTGAGTTTGTCGCAGGTGAAACAATCACAGGTGCAACTTCTTCAGGTACAGACGTTATACAATCAAACGTAGTAGGATTTAAAGCAGTTAGATCATTTGATATATCAAGTGCAAAACAAATTTCAATGGCAGGTTCGCCAACATATACTGCCGATACATCAATTGCAACAGCAACTGGTGAAGTAGTAACATTAACAGGTTCTTTAGATATAGCTGCTTCTGCTGATTCACAAGTAACTGGTTCTGGTACAAGATTTAGTACAGAATTAGAGATCGGTGATTCAATTACATTTACTAATAATAGTGGTACATCTGAAACTCATATTGTTGAGGCAATTGTTTCTGATACACAAATGACATTAGAAAGTACACCAGCAGCTGCTTCTACAAAAACTATTGCAACTAGAAACAGAGCAAAATTACAATCACCAGAAAAAAACATTTCTGTGTTTTCATTACCATATGAAACAATTAAAACATTAAAAACTACATCAAACGGTGGTGTTACAGATACAAATTATAAATTTTCAAAACAATTTACATCTCAGTTATCAAACGGATCATTGCAGTTAACAGCAGGTAACAATGAAGTATTTACTGCCTTAACAGAGGGAGATTATGTAATCTCAATTAAAACTATAGGTTCTGCTTCAACTGGTGCAGCTGGTGATGTTTTAAGTATTACAGGTAACAATGCAAACGGTTCAGCGATCTTTACTAGATCAGGAACACCAACAGGAAAAATTTTAACATTAAACTTTGGTACTGCTTATGCAGACGCAACACTAAAAATTGTTGCTACTATTAGTAAATCTATTGCAGATAGTAAATCAAAAACTTTACAAGAAAATTCAACATTAGCAGTTGCAACTCAAGCTACTATACAAAGTGGTACAATAAACTTAGGTAAGGCAGATATCTTCCAATTAAAATCAGTTAAGATGGCAGCCGACTTTAGTACAAATGCACAATCAAGTGATACAGATATTACAGATAGATTTGATTTAGATAACGGACAAAGAGATAACTTCTATGATGTTGGTAGAATTAAATTAAAAACAGGTTCTTTAAATCCTACTGGTAGATTATTAATTACTTTTGACTTCTTTACACACGGTGCTGGAGATTACTTTGACGTAGACTCTTATGAAGGTGTTGTAACATATGAAAATATACCAAGTTATACATCTGTTAATTCTGGAGAAAGATTTGAATTAAGAGATTCATTAGACTTTAGACCACGTGTAGCTGACGACAGTACAATTAATTCTGGTTCACAAGATAGAGATTACGATACAACTGCCGGTGCAACTGTAACAAACGTTATTAAATTTAGTACAGACGTTGCAGGTGATTTTGAATTTTATTTACCAAGAATTGATAAAATATTCTTAGATAAAAACGGCGGTTTCAAAGTATTAAAAGGTGCTTCAGCATTATCACCACAAGTTCCTGGAACATTAGATAATGCAATGCATTTATACACATTATTTTTACCAAGTTACACATTAGATACTGCTGAAATTGGTATTGAAACAGTTGATAACAAACGATATACAATGAGAGATATCGGAAGATTAGAAAAGAGAATAGAAAATACAGAATACTATACTCAACTTTCTATGTTAGAACAAAATGCTCAATCACTACAAATACAAGACGCTGATGGTTTTGATAGATTTAAAAATGGATTTATCGTAGATAACTTTACAGGTCACGGTATTGGTGATGTAGGTAATAATGATTACAAAGCTTCAGTTGATTATGCTGAAGGACAATTAAGACCATCATTCCATGAGGATGCAGTACAACTTATTGAAAGAGATGATGATGGCACAGCAATTGTAGCTGCAGATAGAACAGATTCAAACTATGCAAAAACAGGTGATTTAATTACTCTACCATTTACAGAGCAAACTTTAATAGATCAACCTTATGCAAGTAAATCAATCAACGTAAACCCATTTGGTGTATTTACATGGATTGGTTCAATAGATTTAACACCACCAAGTGATGAATGGAAAGAAACAGAAAGAGCACCAGAATTAATAATTAATAATCCAAACGGAAGTTGGGATAACTTAGTTAAAAATAACGGCAACTCTGGTCAATTATCTGAGTTTCCTATGTCAACTGTATGGAACGAATGGCAAGATACATGGACAGGTCGTCCAGTAGAAACTGAAAGAAGAAATGCAGGTACATATGAGAAAAGAGGTGGTCATGGTTGGAGAGTTATTGCTAGAGAAGAAGTAACAACAACTCAAAGAGTTCAACAAGCACGTACAGGTATTAGAGCAGTTGCTGTACCTGAAACAGTTAGAACATCAATGGGTGATAAAATTATTTCAGTTGCATTTGTACCTTTCATTAGATCAAAAACTTTAACATTCTCAGCAACAAGATTAAAACCTAATACTAGAGTTTATGCTTACTTTGATAATATACTAGTAACTCAATATGTAACGCCAACTGGTGGTTCTTTAGGTGGTAATTTAATTACAGACGCTAACGGTGCTGTATCAGGTACTTTTGCAATACCTGATCCAAAAGTAAATGCAAATCCAAGATGGAGAACAGGTAAGAGATTATTCAGATTAACAAGTTCAGCTTCAAATAGTCAAACTAACTCAGACGTTGATACAGCTGCTAATGCAGAATACACAGCTTCAGGTACAATTAATACTGTACAAGAAACAATAGTATCAAGTAGAGAATTTAAAGTTGAAATGAGAAATGTTACAGATACACAAACAATTAATAGAACATCTACAAGAACGGAAGAAAGACAAGTTGGTTACCACGACCCATTAGCTCAAACTTTCTTAGTTGATGACTCAGGTGGTGTATTCTTATCAAGTGTTGATTTATACTTTAGTTCAAAAGACTCTGCTATTCCAGTTACAGTACAAATTAGAGATGTTGTAAATGGTTATCCAGGACAAAAGATATTACCTTTCTCAGAGGTAGTTTTAAATCCAGGTTCAGTAAATACAAGTTCAGATTCTTCAACAGCAACAACATTTAATTTCCCAAGTCCTGTTTACATACAAGAAAATGTTGAGTATTGTTTTGTAGTATTATCAAACTGTCAAAACTACAATGCTTATGTAGCAAGAATGGGTGATACAAACTTATTATCAGATAGATCAATTTCATCACAACCATATGCTGGTGTAATGTTTAAATCACAAAACGGTTCAACATGGTCTGCTGAACAAAACGAAGATATTAAATTTAAATTAAAAAGATGTGAGTTTAGTAATGTTACAGGTACAGTTACATTAGTTAATGATACTTTATCAAGTAGAACATTAAAAAACAATCCACTAAGAACAACAAGTGGTTCAAGTGTAATTAGAGTATTCCATCCAAACCATGGTATGCATACTACATCAAACAATGTTACTATTTCTGGAATGCCTTCAGGTACAACACATAATATACCGGCAGCTGAGATTAATACAACTCATACATCTATTTCAAATATTACTTTAGACAGTTACGATATAACTGTATCTACAAATGCTAATACTACTGGCGATATGGGTGGTGCAGCTATTATCGCAACACAAAACAGACACTTTGATTTATTAAACTTATCAGGTGTTCAAACAATGCAAGTACCAGGTACACAAATTAATCACTTTGTAAGACCTACAAGTGGTACATCTGTAAGTGGTAGTGAAACATCATTTGCATTAACAAGTGCTACAAATAAAATTGCAGTTGTAGGTGATGATAATATTTCATTTACTTCACCTAAAATGGTTGCTTCTGAAATTAATGAAACAAATGAAATTGCAGATTCTCAAAAATCATTCTTTATGATTATGGAATTATCTACATCAAATACAAAATTATCACCTGTAGTTGATACTCAAAGAATGAGTGCATTTGTAGTATCAAACAGATTAAATAGTCCACAAACTGGCGATCCAGATTTTGTTTCTGATATTACAAATACAGGAACATCATCAGCTGCTGTGTACTGTACAAAACCAATTATACTTGAAAATACATCAACTGCTTTAGATGTAAGATTAACAGCAAATGTTAGAGGTTCATCCGAAGTAGAAATGTATTACAGAGTAACAGGTCCACAAGACGAGTCAAGTGTAAAAGATTTATCTTGGATACCATTTAATACAAACGGTAGTCCAGATGTCGCAGTAGCACCTGCCACAAATGACGCTACGTTTAATGAATTAAGATATTCAGCAAGTAGCATAAATGAATTTACAACTTTCCAACTTAAAATAGTTATGAAAGGAACTAACTCATCATATCCACCAATTATTAGTGATATGAGAGGTATAGCTTTAGCGGTATAGTATGGCAAGATTAAGAGTTGAAAATTATACAAGTCTTGTAAGAGATATGAGATCAAGTGCTATTGTAAATACTAATAATCATGCATTTAGAGATTATATGAAAAAAAGAAGTGATAGACAAAAACAACAAGATGAAATAAGATCAGCGGTAAAAGAAATAAATAGTTTAAAGGCAGAATTATTTGAAATAAAAAATTTGATAAAAGAGGTTATTAAAAAATAATGGCAATTAGAAGCGTAGCAACAACAGATACTATAGAAGGTTTTAGAACAAACTTTAATACACTTGGTACAGACGTTGGAGATTTAACGGGACTAAATACTTCCCATAAATCAACAATCGTTGGTGCGTTGAATGAAGTTTTGACTGCTACATCTACGTTTACTTTGAGAGATGAAACTTCTTCTATTCAAACAATTGGTAATAGTGATACATTGAATGTATTGGGAGATACAAATATAACAGCTTCCGTGTCAGCAACAGATAGATTGACTATTAGTCTTAATTCTAGTATCTCAGGATTAACAAATATCACTGCTGGTGGAACAATAGAAGGCGCAACCATCACCGAGGGTGGTGTTAGAGTTGCAACACAACCTTTCGCAATAGCACAATCTATAGCGCTGGGATAAAAATAATTTTTAGATTATATCATTTTTTAGATATTTTCTATTATAAATAAACATAAGAGGATAATTTAATGGCTAACGATTTTAAAAGATTTGCAAAAGCTGGTGTTAGTAACAACACAGGCGCTAGTGCTGACGCATTATATTCCGTTCCAGCAGGATCAGGATCAAGTGCGTTGGAATCAATCGTTATCGGTATTTCATTAGCAAACACATCTACATCACAAGATACAACCGTTTCAGTATTTTTAGATAACCATGACGGTACAAATGATGTACATGTAGTAAAGACAGTTTCTTTACCTGCTTCTTCGCAGATTGAGCTAATGACTGGTAACAAATTGGTATTACAGAATACAGGTTCAGCAGGAGACGTGTTAAGGGTATTTGCCGCTAACGCTTCAATAGTTGACGCTACTGTTTCTGTATTAGAAGACGTATAATAGTTACTAATATTTAAGCTAAGAGAAGGAAACAAAATGAGGTATCTACCAATAGAAAGACAACCAACGGCGGTCGTAAGAAGAACAGCTACAGGTAACGGTTCAACAACAGGTTTTACCGTGTCTGCTGGTCTAACTGCTGATAAAGTTATCGTAGATGTAAATGGTAT
>TARA_B100001057_G_scaffold500980_1_pt1 | contig 15668 bp, 16 predicted proteins | sample TARA_B100001057 | Tara Oceans TARA_B100001057 (sample SAMEA2621839) | marine metagenome | biome: marine biome (ENVO:00000447); feature: surface water layer (ENVO:00002042); material: "saline water (ENVO:00002010), including plankton (ENVO:xxxxxxxx)" | depth 5 m
TTTGGATTAGACTCTTTCACAAGTTGGTTTGACCCTGGAAGCCACCATTTGGTGGAGGGATTTTCAAATCTCCCATTAAACGGCACACACGGTGAAATGTCAAAAATGGATTGGATGGAAGAAACATTGCTCCATCACTTTGGAAAAACCTGCGAAATATTAATTTTCCTTGTAGGTGCAATGACCATTGTTGAAATCATTGATCATTTCAATGGCTTCCAAACGTTTAAAGCAATGATTAGCACGCGAAAGAAATCAAAGCTTTTGTGGATTGTCTGTATTCTAGCCTTCATTTTATCTGCTATTATAGACAACCTTACCGCAACAATTGTATTGATTACAATTCTCAGGAAAATCATTAAGGAAAAAGAGCTCAGAATGTGGTTTGCGGGGATGATTATTGTAGCTGCAAATGCCGGAGGGGCCTGGTCGCCAATTGGAGATGTTACAACCACAATGTTATGGATGCAAGATAAAGTCACTGCACTAGTTCTTGTTGAAACACTTTTGATTCCATCAATCGTATGTATGCTCATTCCGACGATTATTGCTACCTATTTACCTGCATTTAAAGGTGAAATTGAGGCCGACAAAACAACATACGAGCATAGTACCAATAGTGCATTTATGCTTGTTTTGGGGCTGTTACTCATTGTATTTGTACCAATATTTAAGACACTAACGCATTTGCCTCCATATATCGGTATGATGCTGTCCTTAGGAATCATGTCCATGGTTGCTGAGATTATGACAAATCGAGAGTTCTCATTGAATAAGTCAGAACATCAAGAGCACGTGCACGGACCTACATTCAAAGCACTTACCAAAATAGAAATGCCTAGTATCCTGTTCTTTCTTGGAATCCTAATGACGGTAGCTGCATTGGAATCTTTAGGAATGATTTTCACCTTTGGAAATACCGTAAACGGAATTATGCCTGAAAATGTATTTGTAGCACTATTAGGTATTGGCTCAGCTATTATAGACAACGTGCCTCTTGTGGCAGCATCAATGGGAATGTTCCAAGACGCAATGGATGCCGAGGTTTGGCATTTTATTGCTTATGCTGCAGGTACTGGTGGATCAATGCTTATAATTGGCTCTGCTGCAGGAGTTGTAGCAATGGGCATGGAAAATATTTCTTTCTTCTGGTACCTGAAAAGAATTTCCTTATTGGCACTTATAGGATATTTTGCTGGTATTGGTGTATTTTTAATTTTATAGTAACTATATTTCAACTAAACGTTTTGTCATTATGAATCCATTTTTTTTAACTGCTGCCCCAATTGAAACAACCAAAACATTTTGGGAGGTTTTCGTCAATACTGATGAGCTTGTTGGTCTAACGATCAATATTACCCTATTGCTAATTTTAGGTTATGTTGTTTTCATCTTTGTAAAAAAGTATTTTGATTTCAATAGCATACTGAAAAGCTATAGTGCAATCAACAGAAAAATAGAAGAAGAGTATGATTCTATGATGCTCAGCAAATATGAAAATTCGACAAACCCCTTTAAAAAGCTTATTTCAAAATATATTTCTTCACACAAAGACGGAAATAAAAAGTCTATTGCTGAGTCTCAGCTGAAAAATCAAGGCGATTTTGAAATGGCTAGGCTCGGAGAAAAGCTGGGCGTTTTGGCTACATGCTCCGGTGTTGCACCGATGATTGGCTTCTTAGGCACAACACTTGGTATGGTTTCGGTATTTATCGGTCTAGAGGGCGCAGGCACATTAGAAATCAAAACTATCTCCGGAGGTATTCTTACAGCGATGACCACGACTGTTTCGGGATTGGTCGTTGGTATTGTCGCCTACGTTGGTTATAATCACCTCGTGATGAAGCTAGAAAAGATTGCCATTGAAATGGAAAACATCTCATTCAACTTAATGAAGAACTACGATAAGAAAGGGGAACAATAAACCACTATATCATGAGCTTTAACCAGAGAAATAAAATTAAAATTGAAGGAGGAATGGCCAGTATGACTGATCTGGTTTTCTTGCTATTGATTTTCTTCATCATTATGAGTTTGATGGCGAACAATCAGACACCGCTTGATTTGCCAAAAGCAGAACAAAATTTACCGACAGACCAGACACCTGTTGAACCTACTGTTCTCGTCTTAGAAAACAACAACTATATAGTAAAGTTAGGAGATAAAGAAAGTGAGGAGGTGAATTATACCGATATGGAGGGATTGATTACGGCTGCGGTAGAAGAATCAGGTAAGACCAAAGTACGAATCGCGGGACATAAGCAAGCCGACTATGAATCTGTTTTCAAGGTCCTTGGTTTATCTCAATTCAATGGATGGGACCCTGTACTTGCTTACGACAAATAAAAAGCATTGAAAAAGGAACAAAAAGACAAACATAAGAGGAAGTCAATGGTCTTCACTCTAAGCTTTATGCTTATTGTATTGATTTGCCTGTCTTTCATCAAGTTTAGCGTTCCTATTGAAGTCAAATCATTAGTGACGGTTGCCCCTCCTCTACCCCAAGAAATCAAGAACTTCGTGGCTGAATCGCACAAAGTCCAGAGTAAAAAGCCCTCAAAATCCAAAAAGCCAACCCAAAGTAAAAATCCAACGAACAACTCTAACGATGAACTAACGGATAATAAACCGGATGAAGCCGTCTCAAATCCGTTTGGTGGAAGTGGTGGTGGTCAAGAATTTGGCGGCGGTAGTGATGGAGATGGATCGGGAGGAGGAGATAATGGTGGAATAGGTGGCGGCGGTTACGGCGAACTCGTTCGTTTAAATGCTCCCGTGCCAGATCAACCGAATACGGATTATAGCGGTCAAGTAGCCATTCTACTGACTGTAAATGACAAGGGAGTAGTAATATCTGCCAAATCAACAAGCGCAACTACCCACCCAGATCAAAATGTCATTAAGCTTGTTGTTGATCACGTAAAAAAGAATGTGAAATTCAAAGCACAGCTTGGAGCACCAATCCGTACAGCTTTTTACACGGTTCAAATTGACGCAGGCTAGGTATAAATCTAAAATTGATTGGTTATTCCATCAATTTCCTGCCTTTCAAAAACAAGGAGGTATTGCCTATAAACCTGGCCTAAGCCACACAAAAAAACTTCTAAATCATTTTAATCTCGATATCACAAAACTGAAGGCCGTGCATATCGCAGGTACCAACGGAAAAGGCAGCACCTGTAGTTTTCTATCTTCTTTGCTTACAGAAGCAAATCATAAAGTCGGTCTTTTTACATCACCACATATTTTTGACTTTCGAGAACGCATAAGGATAGATGGCGCGATGATTACTCAAACAGAGGTATTGGACTACATAGAGGATGTTCAGGCACTAAAGCTCGATTTTAAACCTTCATTTTTTGAAATTACCTTTGTTCTGGCCGTAAAACATTTCTTAGACCAAGGTTGTGACTATTGCATATTTGAGACGGGTATGGGCGGACGCTTAGACGCAACCAATGTGTTACAACCAGTCGCAACAGCAATTACAAATATAAGCAGAGATCACACGGAGTTTCTAGGAAATACGCCAGAAGCTATTTCAAAGGAAAAAGCCGGCATAATCAAGGCAAATACGCCTCTTTTTATAGGGAAAAAAGAAGCGCACAGTTTTCCAATATTTGAGTCCAAATCCAAGAAAAAGGATGCGATACTACATGTAAATCAGAATCAATACCCATTTGAAGGATTGCCCAAATACCAAAAAGAGAACTTTAATCTTGCACTCGACTTGTTTGATTTTCTGTCGAAACGCAAATCTCATCCTGATAATGTGGAAAAGGCTTTACAACATTTGGAGCAAAATACAGGATATGGCCTGAGACTAGAGTGTGTTGCTGAGAGCCCTAAACTATATTTAGATGTATCGCATAATGATGTGGGTATTCAAAAATCAATTGAATATGCAAAAAACCAAACAAAAGGGAAACTCTATATTATTTTTGGTGGTGCAAAGGACAAAGTATATAGCGACCGAACATTAGAGGTTCTTGACAATACTCAGTCCAGCCTCTGTTTGTTTTCAAACCCGAGATCGAAATCAAAAGAGGATTGGGAAAATGTAATCAGACTCTTAGAAAATGAAATTCCTGTTTTCTCAAATTTGAGAGAAGCTACAGCCCAAATCAAATCTAAATTGAGTGAGGAAGATACACTTCTGATTACAGGAAGCTTCTTTTTAATATCAGATTATAAACCATCCTTTTGGTAAATAAATCGTTTGTAAATCCCAAAATAGGTTTATCTTTGCCCCAATGGAAAAGCAGGTCATCCTTAATGCGAAGCACCTTGAACTGACTCTTAAAAGACTTTGCCATGAGCTCATTGAAACCCATAACGACTTTAGTGAAACTGTGATCATTGGCCTACAGCCAAGGGGTATTCACGTGGTCCAAAGGCTAAAAGAGCAGCTCGAAAATATTCTCAGTAAGGAAATTAAGTGTGGTTCTCTAGACATTACATTTTATAGAGATGACTTTAGAAGAAGAGAGATTCCACTAATCCCGAGTGTAACAAATATTGACTTTAGCATAGAAAACAAGAACATTGTCCTCGTAGATGACGTACTCTTCACAGGAAGAACAATTCGTTCAGGACTAGATGCACTGCTCTCCTTTGGTAGACCCAAAAGTGTTGAGCTACTCGTTCTTATCGATAGACGCTTCAGAAGAGACCTTCCAATTGACGCGAACTATGTTGGTAAAGCGGTAGACACCTTACTGTCAGAGCGGGTATCGGTAGAGTGGACAGAAATTGAAGGACAAGACAAAATAGTACTGTATAGTAAAGAAAACAATGAATAATTTAAGCGTTGAGCACCTTGTTGGAATTAAAGAGCTGTCTACTGAAGACATCCATTTAATTTTCAAAACAGCTGATAGTTTTAAGGAAGTAATCAATCGTCCCATAAAAAAAGTACCCTCCTTACGAGACATTACCATTGCCAATTTATTTTTTGAAAATTCAACTAGAACCAAATTGTCTTTCGAGTTAGCTGAAAAAAGATTATCGGCAGACATTGTAAACTTTAGTGCGTCGGGAAGCTCAGTTAAAAAAGGGGAATCTCTTGTAGATACGGTAAACAATATCCTATCCATGAAGGTGGATCTTGTTGTGATGCGTCATCCCAACCCAGGAGCCGCATCTTTCTTATCAAGGAAAATAGGCGCCAAAGTCATAAATGCAGGAGACGGAACTCATGAGCATCCGACCCAAGCACTTCTTGATGCATATTCAATTAGAGAAAAGCTAGGCAGTGTAAAAGGGAAAAAAGTTGTAATCGTAGGAGATATTCTTCACTCAAGAGTCGCATTATCCAACATTTATTGCCTTCAAAAACTTGGAGCTGAAGTCATGGTTTGCGGACCATTAAACTTGATTCCAAAAAATATTAAGGACCTCGGTGTGAAAGTATCCACAAACCTCAAAGAAGCTCTAGAATGGTGTGATGTTGCAAATATGCTTCGCATACAGCTAGAAAGACAAGACGAAACTTATTTTCCTTCTTTGAGAGAATATTCAATGTTATTTGGTCTTAATAAAGAAATTTTAGATTCATTATCCAAAAAAATAGTTGTCATGCATCCAGGGCCTATCAATAGGGGCGTTGAGATTACATCTGATGTCGCAGACAGTGAACAAAGTATCATTCTTCAGCAAGTAGAAAATGGTGTTGCGGTGCGAATGGCGGTAATTTATTTACTCGCCTCTCAAATTGAACGCTAAATTTTATATTTTTGAGGGTAATGAAGAATTTTTCATCTGAACATAAAGGAAATGTTGCGGTCGTTTACTCACAAGTTGATAAACTAGACTCAACGAATGCACCTGAACTCAAAAGCTTGTTTATTCATCTAAACAAAAGCGCCAATAACCTCATTGTTCTTGACATGAGCCAAACGAAGTATTGCGATTCATCTGGACTTAGTGCTATATTGATTGCGAATAGGCTTTGTAAAGATACGAGTGGTTCTTTTCACCTCGCTGGACTGCAACCTGACGTTTTCAAATTGGTTCAAATTGCTCAACTAGATAAAGTACTCAACCTGAGTGAAAATCTAGACAGCGCACTTGCCACACTAAAATAGTGAACTTCTCCGTAACCATTCTTGGAAGTGGTGCCGCTCTACCTACAAAAAATAGAATGCCTTCGGCACAATATGTCAACTGCAATGGTCGACATTTTTTAATCGATTGTGCAGAAGGAACACAAATTCAACTAAGAAAATATAAAATCAATTTTCAGAAAATAAGCCATATATTCATATCGCATCTTCATGGTGACCATTATTTTGGGTTGGTCGGCCTATTAAGCACAATGAATTTGTTAGGCAGAGACAAGGAGCTGACGGTATACGGACCAAATGAACTTGAAGCGCTCATCAAACCGATGCTTCAGTTCGGAGGATCAAGGTTAAGTTTTAACATACACTTCGTAAAGTTAGACATGAATGGAGAGACAACCATATACGAGGATGAAATTGTCGAGGTTCATAGCTTTCCAATGGCCCATAAAATTCCAACATGTGGATTTTTAATTAAGGAGAAACCAAAACCACTTAAAATTGATCCACATAAAATAAAAGAATACGATTTAAAAATTGAACATTTCAAGGCACTCCAAAACGCTCGAGATATTATTCTTGAATCAGGAGAAAAATATAAATATCAAGAACTTACCCTACCGCCACAAAAAGCCCTAAGCTATGCTTATTGTTCGGATACAAAAAAAAGTTTAGCTATTTCAAAAAACATAACTCGTGCTACTGTATTGTATCATGAGGCAACATTCCTAATCAAAGACCAAAAAAGAGCGAATTCAACAACTCACTCAACAACGAAAGATGCCGCAGAAATAGCAATAGATGCAAAAGTTGAAAAGCTCGTTGTTGGTCATATTTCCTCCCGATACAAAACGAATGAAGAACACCTAAAGGAGCTAAAGGAAATATTTTCAAATAGTGAAGTTGCCGAGGATGGAATGTGTATCGATTTGACTAAAGTATGATCAAAGACTTAATAGTCATCATAATTGAGAAAAAGCTTCCAAAAATTGTAATAAATAATACCGTAGCCTCCACCCTGTTTTTTGTTTCTACCACAATCTGTTCTTTTTTGTGAAGAGATGCCGTTTGAAAAGCTACTTTGTCTAGAATAAATAGTTTCATGATCTCATGATTTAATTTGTGTTGTAATTGTCTCATTGCTGTGTTTGTTTGTGCTTACAAAGATGGACCTATCTCTTAAGAGAAAACACCTCAACCAATAGGTCAAAATCGAAATTAAAGAAGCCTACACAGCATGCGCTAAGTATTGATGCGGTGAAGGTTACACAAAAACACTTAGTTCGTTTGAAAAAGTATAAAAAATCTAATTGAACGAGTCACGAGCCTGATAAAATTGCTTAATTTTTCGAAATGAGTTTTGTATCACAAATGCAATAACACCCTGACAAGTTGTTCATATAGCATTGTGATGATCATGAAATAAAAAAGCCCTCTCGAAAGAAGGCTTTAATTAGAGAAACTTAAACATTGAAGGTGCTTATTTAACAACAAGCTTTTTTGTTGTAGTATATTGGTTTTGATTTGAAAGATTGATGAAATATACTCCTGGCTTTAATGTTGTGGTTTGATATGTATTTTGCTCCCTAACATTCCTTTGCTCTATTTTTTGACCACGAGCATTCAAGATGGTTAAAGTATTGAATTCATAATTTGTCCAAGTGACAGTAGCAGGTTTAGAGGTTGGATTCGGATAAACTTTGACCTCCGCAAAGGAAAGCTCATTTGATTGGGCAAAATCTGCAGGATAAACCGTAATATTTGCCATTGCAGCACAACCATTGATATCGATAACAGTTACCTCATAAAACCCCTCAGACACACTGAAAAGATCCTCTGAAGCATCACCTGTGTTCCAAATAAAAGTGTAAGGAGCAGTTCCTCCCTCAACAGTGAGATTGAGATCGATGGAAGTTGCACCCATCAACGGATCCTCAATTTCTAAATTTGCCTGGATTTCTTCCGATTGTAGCACCTCATAGCTTGAAAAATAAACACAGCCATTCCCATCAGTAAGCGCTAATTGGTAGGTGCCAGCTTCTAAATTCACTAAATCTTCTGTGGTAGCACCATGCATCCAGGAGAATGAAAAATCCGGTGTACCCCCCGATATTGTAATATCTATTGAACCAGTATTTTCTCCGTGACAATTCACATGCTGAATACTTTCTTCAATTGATGAAATTGGCGTAGATTCCTCGATAATAAATGTAGTATCCAAATTACAACCCATTGCATCAGAAATACTCACGCTAAACTCACCTGCAGGGACCGTTAAATTAAGACCCTCAGCACCATTAGACCAATTGGCATAATATGGGGCATAGCCGCCAACAATTTCCAAATCTATATGCCCATCCCAGAAATCGTCGCAAACAACGGAAATATCGGCATTGATTTCTAATGTATTAAAATTAAAGGCCATCTCAACAGCCGCACCTGCATCCAATCTACCCTCACCTATTATACCTGCATAATCAGGATTTAGGTCATCAATAAAAACCGAGGAACTTTTTAGTATATGTTCTATATCATCATTACTTAAGCAGGGGTTTGCTGCGAGCATTAGAGCAACCGTGCCTGAAACCAACGGGGTCGCATAAGAGGTACCCGAAGAAATCAAATCCCAGCCTTGAATAGGACTAATGTATACATCATAACCTGGAGCGCATAGATCTACCGCTACATTGTGCTGATGCGTTGATGAAGAATCACCAATGATTCTTTCATGATTATCATTAGGGCCGATGCTTGTTACTGAAAATACATTCTCGTATGAGGCAGGATAAACAAGGTTTTCAGCACCTCCACACGTTGATCCATTTCCAGCAGCTGCAACCAGAAAAGATCCATTTTCATAAACTGTATTTATGACATCTTGTGCATAGGCACTAAACTCACATCCTGATATCCAGCTCATATTTATGACCTTATAACCCGCGTAAGAGGCATCAAGTAATGCGTTATAGTTCATATTATAAATAGCAAGTGTACTGTTGTAACCGATATGGCTGTGAAGGGTATCATTATTCGTTCCACCAGCAGCAATAATGGAAACGGCTGTGCCATGAGAAGAGATGGGGGTGTTGCCTGGAGCAGAATAGATCACCTCACTTTGTAATTCTGAATGACCTACATCAGCGCTTTGATCAGATATTGCGATTGTAATGTCTGCACTACCAAAAGTAAATCCCCAAGCATCCTGTGCATTGATTAATCCTAGAGCATAATGTCCACCGTCATCGATATAGTCATTCGGGGTAGACAAGGTTTGGTAATGAGGAGCATACTCAATCATAGAAAGTGCAGAAACGTCATTTACCAATTTGGCATAAAAATCCACAGGATTCGTGGATACTGAGCTTAACTCAAAAACATTCATTAATGAAGCTTTTCTTGCAGAAGGAAATGCTCTTTCAACTGAGGTGATTTCCAATTCTAAAATCGCCTGATTAAAATCTAAATCATTAGAAGATAACTGTCCATTTTCATCTATAAATGGAACATCTGTCGGGTCAGATATTGTTGCCCAAACCTTTGCTTCAAGTTGAACTTGGGCATTGGCATTGAGAATCGAAAGAAATAAAATTATAAATGATAACGCTCTGTGTAATTTTAAAGTGTTCATTTTTGAGTTGTTTTAATAGTTGAAACAAATCTCCGGTTACTCTAAAGACATCAAAAAAAAAACAGCAGCTCAAAAGAAAAAATACATGAGGCCACGAAAGAATAAATACGTAATGTTATCAAGGAATTTAAGTAGTATTACTTATTGAATCAGGGGCTTTTTCGGCTACTTTTGAGAATATCGAAACAAGAAAACTGCGGCAATTGCGAAGAATAAGTTCGGTATCCAAACTGATAAAAGGGGCGGGAAACCAACATTTAAAGCAGCTACAGTTAACATTTTCATAGCAAATATATATACGAATACAATTCCTAATCCTATCGCGATATTTACACCAATCCCTCCCCTTCTTTTTTGAGAAGCCACCGAAACTCCTATTAGCGTTAAAATATATGCGGCAAATGGGTAAGATGTTCGCTGATGCAGCTCTATTTCATACAATGGTACAAATGCTGATCCTTTCAATCGCTCCCGACTGATAAATGATTTTAATTCTGAATAAGTCATCGTCTCTGCTGTATTCTCTCTCTGGGCCATATCAGAAATACTGAAGTCAAAAGTAGTATCTAATTCTTGTATATGGCGAATGGAAATTGAATCTGGATAGAACTGTTTTTCATAAAAATCATGTAGCACCCAATTTTTTGAGTTCGGTTCATTTAAAGCATATCTTGTTTTCAAGAAAAATTTCGGTTTTTGATTTTCGGACCACTTTTGAAAAGTAAAATCATTCACACGCCCATCGGAGGTATTGTAATTTGAAAAATAAACTGACTCATTATTTGGAAACTCTGCATGATAATCCCTCACAATCATAGCATCTCTGTAGTATTGCTCTTCGAAAGCCAAACGAACCTTATTGGCACGAGGAACCATAAAATGGTTAATCCCTAAGGAGAATAACATCAGAATTGTTGCCGAAATAAAATAAGGCCGTAAATAACGTGAAAGGGGTTTACCGCTGAACCATATGGGAATGATTTCAGTATCCTTAGCCATAATTGTCGTAAACCAAATGACCGAAAGAAAAACAATCATGGAGGTAAACATATTCCCGTAGAGAATGATGAAATTAACGTAATAGTCAAAGATGATTTTCTCTATTGGAGCTTGGTTAGAAATAAAATCTCCCAGCTTTTCAGAAACATCAAAAACAATCGCAAACATCATGATTATTCCCAACATGAAAAAAAATGTTGAAAGGAATTTCTTAATGATATATCTATCGATTATTGACAACATCAGAGCCGCTGATTCATTTGTTTCACCATCTTATTTTTCCAAGAAATAAACGAACCATCAATAATACGGGCTCGAGCTTCTTTCATGATTCTTAAATAAAAAGATAGGTTGTGAATTGTTGCAATTTGCATTCCTAAATATTCACCTGATTTTAGAAGGTGCCTTAGATATGCCTTTGAATAATTTTGATCAACAAAACATGGACTTTTAGCATCTATGGCAGAAAAATCTTTGGACCACTTTTGATTTTTTATATTTATGGTTCCTTCGGCAGTGAACAAAAGACCATGACGGGCATTTCTTGAGGGCATAACACAATCGAACATGTCAACCCCGAGCGCTATACACTCCAATAAATTCCATGGTGTTCCAACTCCCATAAGATACCTTGGTTTTTCAGCTGGCAAAATTTCCGTAACCAGAGCCGTCATTTCGTATAGATCCTCTTCTGGTTCACCAACCGATAGCCCACCAATGGCATTACCCACAGCATCAAAGGACGAAATAACTTTAGCAGATTCTTGTCTGAGATCCTTAAAAGTGCTTCCTTGAACAATAGGAAATAAAGCTTGACTGTAGCCATATGCACAGGAGGTTTTGTCCATTTGTTCCAAACATCTTTTTAGCCATCTGTGGGTCATTCCCATTGAGTTTTTCGCATAGGCATAATCACATGGATATGGAGTACATTCATCAAAAGCCATGATAATGTCCGCACCAATACTTCGCTGAATATCAATTGCTTTTTCCGGTGTAAAATAGTGATAACTTCCATCAATATGAGATTGAAATTTAACACCATCCTCCGTGATTTTTCTGGATCCTGAAAGAGAATAAACTTGATAACCTCCGCTATCTGTTAAAATAGGTTTATCCCAATTGATGAATTGGTGCAAGCCTCCAGCACCTTCAATAATATCCATTCCGGGTCTTAAAAATAAATGGTAGGTATTTCCTAAAATTATTTCTGCCTCTATATCTTGCTTAAGTTCGCGTTGGTGAACACCTTTTACCGTTCCAGCTGTTCCAACAGGCATGAAAATTGGTGTTTTGACTACACCATGATCTGTATGAAACTCTCCCGCCCTTGCGGATGAATCTTTGTCTTTATGGGAAATATCAAAGTGCATAACAATGTTGATAACAATATCTGGTAAAGATACATTGAAAACGATTCATAGGTCATATTTGTATAAGCAATATAAATGAACTTTTTGCATCAGTATATCAATCCGAACATCGAACCTCTGTTTTTTGGAGTCTATTTGATAACGCTCTCGATTCAATTGTATTTCATTATAATCATTCAAAGAAAGCTCGCTTTTTTAAAACTTCCCAAAAAAAATGGACAGATCAGGGTTCCGGTTAGCATTATAATCGCAGCTAGAAATGAAAGTGATAAACTCTTCCGTAATTTGCCTAAAATTCTTACTCAAAAATATGATGTTTTTGAAGTGATTGTTGTCAATCATCAATCAATTGACAATAGTAAAGATATTTTAGAGGCCTTCTCAAAGCAAAATGAACATCTAAAAATTGTTGAACTTGCAGAAGATAAGCATCTTCGTACAGGTAAAAAACTTCCCTTGACCATTGGTGTGAAAGCTGCTAAATATGAGCATCTTATATTTACAGATGCAGATTGCACCCCAAATTCAGACCGCTGGATTGAAAAAATATCCGCAAAGTTCCATGGAGGTAAAGAGATTGTTCTCGGTTACGGACCAATGCTCCAGTCAGCAGGATTATTGAATAAGCTAATTAGGTTTGATACCGCATGGATTGGCATAAATTATTTATCAATGGCCCTTAATAATCAGCCCTACATGGGTGTCGGAAGAAACTTAGCGTATACGAAAAGTGCATTCTTTTCTGTGGATGGATTTAAATCGCATTATTCAATATCCTCAGGGGACGATGATTTATTTATTCAGGAAGCTGTCAAAAAAAACGGATATACCATCGAAATTTCACCTGATACCTTTATGTATTCACCAGCCAAAAAAACAATGAATGATTGGTTCAAGCAAAAATCGCGACACTATCAAACTACACACAGATACCCTTTTATTAAAAAACTATTGTTAGCAATATACCCAATCTCTCTAGTGCTCACTTGGATTTGTTTCGTTTCTTTGGTACAAGTGGCATTTCAAGAGCTTTATCTAACAATATCAATGTTGATATTGTACGCATTAAAGTGGTGGATTGGGGCAAGATGCCTTATAAAACTTGAGGAGAAAAAGCTTGCATTATACTTCCCATTTTGGGATTTATTTTATGCGATTTTTGTCCCATTATTGTTTTTGATTGCAAAAAATAAAAAGAGCACAACATGGTAGAAAAAAATCATTTGTCTGATAAAGCTAAGCATGATTTGACACTTGTTCAAGCTGCCATAAAGGGAGATCAACTGGCCTACGCCGACCTCATGGAAAGATATAGAGAATCCATTTACTATATGATGCTAAAAATGGTGAAAAATCCAGACGACGCGGATGATCTTACCATAGAGGCGTTTGGAAAAGCCTTTAATCGACTACCTCAATACTCTCCTAGTTTTGCATTTAGCACATGGTTATTTAAAATAGCATCCAATAATTGTATCGATTTTATTCGTAAAAAAAGAATAAAAGTAACCTCAATGGATACTGGTATCAGAACCGACAATGGCGATGTTTTAAAAATTGATGCAAAATCAAATACCCTCAACCCAGAAGAAACCTACATGCAAGACCAGCGAGTCGTTCATATGCGTCTTTTAGTAAGTAAGCTCAAACCAAAATATAGAGACCTAGTTGAAATGCGTTACTTCAAAGAGTTGAGCTATGAAGAAATCGCAACAGAATTGAAGTTGCCTCTTGGCACAGTGAAGGCCCAATTGTTTCGTGCACGCGATTTTTTGTCAAGTATGGCGGAAAAAACGAAAGATACGATCTAAATGGACGCGGTTAGACGTTACTTCCCTGAATTGTCTGCAATTCAGCATAAAATGTTGGATGAGCTGGCACACTTATATACAAATTGGAATTCAAAAATAAATGTGATTTCAAGAAAAGACATGGAGTATTTTCGAGAAAGGCACGTTCTTCATTCTTTGGCAATTTTTAAAATCATTCAATTTCCCGAGGGCAGTACAATTCTTGACATCGGCACAGGAGGAGGTTTTCCAGGAATTCCACTTGCTATAGCAAATCCGACATGCTCATTTGTACTATTGGACTCAATAGGGAAAAAATTAAAAGTAATCGAAGGTGTCTCAAAAAGTCTAGGCTTATCCAATGTAAAGACAATACACAAGCGCGTCGAACAACATCATGGAACCTATAATTATTTAATTAGTAGAGCAGTAACCAATCTTCCAAATTTTATGAGCTTAATACAACACTTGAGTGGAAAACAAAATAAAGATTTTTCTTCCCTTTATTACTTAAAAGGAGGAGATTTTGATGAAGAATTGAATAGGATTAAGCTCAGCCACGAAATTTTTGAACTCAAAAAAATTTTTGAGGAAGATTTCTTCGAAACTAAAAAGGTAATTAAACTTAGTCGCTAATTCAGAAGTGCTGGAAAAATCAAATTAAATGATGGTATATCAGCATAAAATATCTTTTTCGAAGTCAGGTCTTTGAAAAAAAATTTTCCATACATTTTACCCATTGAATTGATCAATTCGCATCCACTAACATAGGTAAACTCTTCTCCCGGCATCAGGATAGGTTTCTCCCCAACCACACCCTCTCCAGTAACTGTGGATACTCCATGCAGTAGATGCACAACATGCCATTCGCGAGACAAAAGTTGAACAGAATAAGACAGGCGATTTCGAATAGTAATTTCATAGTTGTAGAAATAATTGGAGTCAGACTCGTTGGACAAATCTTCTCTAAACCAATTGGACACTAAAATTTCTATACCTTTCGTTTGGATATGCGTCATGAAATAAAGTTATTTGATTCTTTTGAATTATCCTCATCATTATTAAAATATTCGATCACATTACTCAAAAAATGCCTACAATTGACTAAAATTTGACCCTAAAATTGAGGCGAAATTTGATTTATTTTTGACAGGTACCCAAAATTATTCTTTTTAAAAAAATAATATTATTTAGAATAGTTCTAAATTATTGTTTAGCGCCATAAAATATACCCTCAACACCATACTACGGAAGGGAATTTCGTAATTTTATCAACTAAATATAATGTCAAATTTCATGTCCAATACAATCAGTATCAGAAAAGGCCTGAATATCAGGCTTGTAGGGGAAGCGACAAAAGAAATAAAAGAAGTTCCCGTGTCGGGAATATTTGGGGTTTCCCCGCTAGACTTTCACGGTTTGACACCCAAAATGGCCGTAAAAGAAGGTGATACTGTTTTAGTCGGTGATGTATTGTTTTTTGACAAAAAGAAAGAGACCATAAAATTCGTGAGCCCCGTTAGCGGTTCTGTCAAACAAATTGTTCGAGGAGAGAAAAGAAAAATCATCAGTGTCCTTGTTGAGTCTGATGGTAAACAAGAGGCAAAGGGGTTCTCAATAAAACCAATGAAGGATCAAACCGCAGAAGACGTTAAAAACTTACTTTTAGAATCGGGATTTTGGAGCTCCATGAAACAAAGACCTCTAGATATTATTGCTGACCCTAGCAACAATGCCAAAGGTCTTTTCGTTTCTTCCTTTGATTCGGCCCCACTCGCTCCGGACTATGAATTTATTTTAAAGGACGAAATGGAAG
>TARA_B100001057_G_scaffold221719_1_pt1 | contig 15662 bp, 12 predicted proteins | sample TARA_B100001057 | Tara Oceans TARA_B100001057 (sample SAMEA2621839) | marine metagenome | biome: marine biome (ENVO:00000447); feature: surface water layer (ENVO:00002042); material: "saline water (ENVO:00002010), including plankton (ENVO:xxxxxxxx)" | depth 5 m
AAAAATCAAATTGAGTTTAATTCATATATCACTTCATTGAATGCAAGAGGTGTACACGAAATTCAAAATTAGAAATTCTTATTTTAAGTATTAATTTTTCTTAATATATCATTTTCAGACACCTTTTTTTGTCAAGTACATAAAACTTAAAAATTATTTAATTCTTTTATAAATAATAAAAATCTTAATATATATATTACCTTATTATTTTTAAAAAACAAACTACCTAAAACTAACCAATTATGATTAATAAATTTTTACAAGTCTCAATAGAAAGTGAGCTTACTATTATGTGGGTCACTATAGCAGGCTTTCTAGTATTTTTTATGCATGCAGGATTTACATTACTTGAATCTGGTATGACTCAATCTAAAAATGCTGTTAATATAGCCATGAAGAATTTAATGGCTATTTCTGTAGGTACTGTTATTTATTGGTTTATTGGCTATTCTTTAATGTACGGCGAAACCTCCGACGGGTTTTTTAGATGGTCAGGTATTTTCCCTGAAACTGCTCCTCATGATTTATTTTTTCAAACGATGTTTGCAGCTACATGTGCTACTATTGTATCTGGTGCAATTGCGGGTAGAACAAAATATAATGTTTTTGGAATATTTGCAATTATAATGACAGGATTAATATATCCAATTGCAGGAGGATGGGAGTGGAATGATGATGGGTGGTTAAATGCAGCTAGTTTTATGCCTGCTGAATTTATTGATCTTGCAGGTTCTTCAATTGTACATGCAGTTGGTGGATGGGCTGCACTTGTTGGTGCTTACATGGTAGGACCAAGAATTGGAAAGTATATCAAAGGAAAAGTTGTTGCAATACCTGGTCATAATAAAACGTTAGCAACGTTAGGGGTTATGGCACTTTGGTTTGGTTGGTTTGGTTTTAACGGTGGATCGCAACTTGCCTGGGGCGGTGACAACACAGTGACTGCAACTACAATAGTTCTTTATACTAACTTATCGGCGGCAGCGGGAGCTATTGGTGCGTTAATAACCACATGGATGTGGTATGGTAAGCCTGATATTGTCCAAACATTGAATGGGGCTTTAGCTGGACTAGTTAGTATTACTGCCGGGGCTGCAAATATGCAGGCAGCTGGTGCTTTTTTTGCAGGCTTAATCGGTGGAATCATAGTTGTATTTGCAATTGAGTTTATAGAAAAAAAGTTAAAAATTGACGATGCAATTGGCGCATCTTCTGTTCACGGAGTTGTTGGTGTTTGGGGAACAATTGTCATTGGTCTATGGGGTGTAAAAGAAGGTGAGGGAATAGGACTGCTTAATGGTGGTGGATTTGACCAACTATTCAGTCAATTAATTGGATCAGCTGCGTATTCAGTTTGGGCTGTTGTTTTTGCTTTTATATTCTTTTATATCCTCAAAAAATATATGGGATTAAGAGTTACAAAAGAAGAAGAAATTGCAGGATTAGACATTGCTGAGCATGGAATTAGAGCTTATCCTGGAAAAAGAAATAGATAGTGGAATCTATAATTTGTGAGAAATAACTCCGACGGAGTTGGTTTTTAGTTTGTTTTTTTAAAAGGGTCCTGTGGTGGGGCCCTTTTCTTTTTGGTTCTTATGTAATTATTATACTACCTTTGATTAGTGCATAAATCTGGTTTTATAAATATAATAGGGAATCCTAATGTTGGTAAATCTACTCTGATGAATTGTTTTGTTGGAGAAAAACTATCTATAATTAGTTCAAAGGCTCAAACAACCAGGCATCGAATATTAGGAATTGTAAATGGAGATGCTTTTCAATTGGTTTTTTCTGATACACCTGGGATACTAAAGCCTTCTTACGAGCTCCAAAACTCAATGATGAATTTTGTTAAAAATGCTTTAGATGATGCTGATGTGTTAATTTACATGTTAGAAGTTGGAGAAAAATCTATAAAGGATGAAACGGTGCATAAAAAAATATTAAATAATGATACCCCATCAATTATATTGCTAAATAAAATTGATTTAACTAAGCAAGACAATCTAGAAAATCAAGTAAGTTTATGGTCTGAAATGTATCCAAAGGCTATCATTCATCCTATATCAGCTCTAAAAAAATTTAATATTGAAATTGTTTTAAATGATATTATTAATTTAATTCCAGAATGTCCACCTTATTTTCCAAAAGACCAAATAACAGATAAGCCTGAGCGTTTTTTTGTGAACGAAATTTTGAGAGAAAAAATCTTGTTATATTATGACAAGGAAATTCCATATTCAGTAGAAGTGGTAACTGAGGATTTTAAGGAAGATAAAAAAATAATCAAGATAAGAACTATAATTTTTGTCGAAAGAGAGTCCCAAAAAGGGATAATTATTGGCCATAAAGGTAACGCTTTAAAAAAAATAGGAACTAAGGCTAGACAAGATTTAGAATTATTTTTTGGAAAAAAAATATTTATTGAATTGGTTGTTAAGGTCAGCAAGAACTGGAGATCAAATTCAAAAGTTCTGAAAAAATTTGGATACAATTAAAAACCTAATATTTAATCATAATTTATTTAATTAAGACATAATGATGTCTGCTATTATTTTGAGTTATTTTAATTATTAAGTTGTTTATTTAAAACTATTCTAAATAACAACTAAACATAAAAAAATAATGAAAAAAATAATTTTAATGCTAGTCCTAACATTTACATTCAGTAGTGTTATGGCTCAAATGACTTGGATGAGTGCTTACAAGGTAGATCCATTAAAAATGAAAGATGCAAAATCAGCTATTGCTACAAAAACTAATAAATTTAATTCTAAAGCTGATGGTGAATTAATCTATACATATGAAATTCTTGCAGGTGACAGGGCTAATTACTTAGTTAGATCTGGCTTTGCCCAATCTATGGCGCAATTCGATTCTTATGGAAATAAAGGTTTAGATTTTTGGATGGAAAATGTTGCTCCATTAATGAGTAATGTTGGTGGAACTGAATATTTTTCATACTCAACTGAGGCAAGTTATGATGATGCCGAAGTAGGAATAAATAAAATTTGGAAAGTTTTACACTATAACGTCAAGCGAAATAATGGTCCTGATTTTTGGAAATATAGAACAAGGGTTGCAAAAGCTGCTGAAAAAGTTGGCGACATTAGTTTAAATGTTTGGGCAGGATCCTTGGGAGGTCCAAGCGGACATGTAATTGTTGGGTATGGAAATAAAGACATGTCAGGTATTGATAACGAATCTGAGACATGGCCTAAGGTTATTAATGCTTACAAAGAATTATTTGGAGAAGATTCATTTGAAATTGACTCTAAAGCTTTTAACAATAGCTTAGAAATGTGGGGTAATTTTTCTGAAGTGTGGAGATGGTTGCCAGAGCTTAGCTCACCACCAGTGTCAGTAAATTAATTAATTATTTAAAAATATAAAAAATGAAAAAAGTACTATTATTATTAATGATTGCTCCAATGTTTGTATTTGCTCAAAATAATCCTAATTGGGAATATTGGCAAATAAACAGATGGGAAGCTAAAGATGGAATGGCGCAAAAATTTGAATCAGCTGTCGCCAAAAAAACAAAAGAATTCAATAATTCAGCTGACACGGCAATTTTAACTTATCAAATTGTTACTGGAACCGATTCGGGAAAATATATGCGTGTTGTAGGCCCTAAAACAGCTGACTTTTTTGACCAGGGTTTGTCTGGTTCAGCTGAATATGAATACTGGGTTAAAAATGTAATGCCCTACGTTAAAGATCAAGATGGAAACAAAAGATTATGGAGACTGAAAGGGCTATCATATAATTGGAATGCAGAAGATCCACCCAAAAAATATGTAAGGTTTAGGACTTTTAGACTTGAACAAGAAAACGGTAGAGATTGGTTTGACATGATGGCTAACGACGCAAAACTAAAAAGAGAAAAGGGTCATACCGGTATTAGAGGTGTATTTGCTTTGGTTTCTGGGGGACAATGGGAAGTATATATAGTTGAACCATATGACTCTCATGGTACAGGTCTTGGAAATTTTGGTGGTGAAGATTTTGATTACCGAGATGAATATAATGAAATGTTTGGATGGAGAGCATTAAGCTATGATCGAATTAGAAGAGATGCTGCTGTTAGAGATTATGGTGGTGAATATACAGAAACTCTAGAATTTAGGCCAGAAATGTCAACTTCTATTGAATAGATTGTAACTAACCATACATTCTATTAAAGAGCGGTAATATTACCGCTCTTTTTTTTTAGAGTAAATTTAAGCTTACATTTGTGCACTTTTATTATGAGTAATATTATAGCAATAGTAGGTAGGCCAAACGTTGGTAAATCAACACTTTTCAACAGACTAACTCAGAGTAGAGAAGCAATTGTTGATTCGATTAGCGGAGTGACTCGTGATAGACATTACGGTAAAGGAGACTGGAATGGTAAACAATTTTCTGTAATCGATACAGGAGGGTATGTTACAGGATCAGATGATGTTTTTGAATCAGAAATCGATACTCAAGTTGAGCTTGCAATCGATGAGGCAGACGTAATTCTATTTATGGTAGATGTAATAAATGGAGTTACATCAATGGATTCTGAAATTTCTGATTTGTTAAGAAAAGTAGATAAACCAATATTTTTAGTTGTAAATAAGGTAGACAACTCTTCTAAAATTAATGATGTTAATGAATTTTATTCTTTAGGACTAAAAAAATTATATGCTATTGCTAGTTCAAGTGGATTTGGGACTGGTGAATTACTTGATGATATTGTTAAATTATTTAAAGATGAGCAAGATGTTTTAGATGATTTACCAAGATTTGCAGTAATTGGAAGACCCAATGCTGGGAAATCATCTTTTATTAATGCTTTGATCGGGGAAAATAGAAATATTGTTACAGATATACCTGGTACTACTAGAGATTCTATTAATACAAAATATAATCGTTTTGGATTTGAATTTAATCTTGTTGATACAGCTGGAATAAGAAAAAAATCTAAAGTAAAAGAAAATCTTGAGTTTTACTCTGTTATGAGAAGTGTTAGAGCAATCGAAAATAGTGATGTTTGTATTTTATTATTTGATGTTAGCAGAGGTTTTGACGCTCAGGTAAAGAGCATTTTTTGGCTATGTGAAAGAAATAAAAAAGGAATTGTATTGATTGCAAATAAATGGGATTTAATTGAAAAGAATACAAATTCGACTAAAAAATATGAAGATGCCATAAAGAAGGAAATTGAGCCTTTTACAGACGTTAAAATAATTTTTGTATCAACTTTAAATAAACAAAGAATTCATAAATCTATTGAAACTGCAGTAGAAGTATTTAAAGGGAGATCATTAAAAATTAATACTAGGAAATTAAATGATATTTTATTACCTATAATTTCAGCTTACCCACCTCCTTCTATCAAAGGTAAATACGTAAAAATTAAGTTTATTACTCAATTACCTACTCATTATCCACAATTTGCTTTTTTTTGTAACCTACCTCAGTATGTTAAGGAACCGTATAAGCGATTTTTAGAAAATAAAATTAGAGAGAACTTTGATTTTAATGGTGTTCCAATAACGATCTTTATGAGAAAAAAATAATTATAACTGATCTCTTATTTCTATCAGTTTTGATTTAATTAAATTCAGCTTATTTACAATCTCTAACTTTCCAAAAGATTTTTTATTATTTTTAATATAGTCCTTAGCTCCCTGAATTGTATACCCTTTTTCTTTAAGTAAAAAATAAATTTTATGAAAGTTTTCTATATCTTTTGAAGTAAACTTTCGATTTCCTCTTGAATTTTTTTTTGGATTAAGAATTTTGAATTCTTGTTCCCAAAAACGAATTAATGATGGCTTTACTTTAAAACTTGATGCTACCTCACCAATTGAATAATATCTTTTTTCTGAAAGCTTAGTTTTCATTAATCTAGAGATTGGTTAACCACAGAGGCTTGCTGAAGTAATTCATCGTATTCTTTGGCGGTTAAGTTTCCGTAATAAAAATTTATTGGATTAATTCTTACTTTGTCTTTGAATATCTCATAGTGTAAATGGGGAGCGTTAGACCTTCCAGTATTTCCAACATATCCTATTAAATCTCCTCTTTTGACCTTTTGATATCTTTTCACATTGAATTTATATAAATGTGCATATAAGCTAGTGTAGCCATATCCGTGATTAATTCTTATGTGATTTCCATAACCTGAAGATCTATTGTCTGCTCTTGTTACAACTCCATCACCTGAAGCATAAACTGGAGTTCCTTGAGGTGCTGTAAAATCTATTCCATGATGGAATTTGCTGGCCTTAGTAAATGGGTCAATTCTTTTTCCAAAACCTGATGCAATTCGTGTTAGTTCTTCATTGTTAACAGGCTGAATAGCGGGTATTGACTTTAGAAACTTTTCTTTATCCTTTGCAAGTTTTGCAATTTCATCCAACGACTTAGATTGAATTGTTAATCTTTTTTGAATAATATCAATTTCTTTATTACTCTCCTTTATTATATCGGAATACTCAAACCCATCAAATTTTTTATATCGATTTACTCCCCCAATTCCAGCTTTTCTTTTGTCTTCACTTATTGGACTCGCCTCAAAATAAATTCTATATATTGAATTATCCCTATCTTCTATATTTTGTAAAACACTTTCAACAGTATTCATTTTTTTATCTAATTGAGAATATTGAAATTTCATATTTTCTAATTCTCTTTTCAATGATTTTTCCTTTGCAGACTCAAAATATTGTCCACTTATAAAAAGAAACAGTAACCCAAAAAAAGCAGAGCCAATTAAATACGTTAAAATGTATTTAAGCACAGTTTTTTTATTCGTTTTTATTTTTTTAAACGATAAAGACTCAGAATCGTAATAATATTTTACTTTAGGCATTATTAAAATTATATCTTTGTATTCATGATGTTTATCTGATAAACTCAAATACAAATATAATAATACTTTTTTTGTTCAATAATAACAGATAACAAGCATTAAAATGAACTCAAACGAAGTTAGAAAGAGGTTTTTAGATTTTTTTGAGAAAAAAAACCATAAAATTGGTCAATCATCTCCAATAGTTTCAAAAAACGACCCTTCGTTGATGTTTATTAATTCAGGAATGGCTCCTTTCAAGGACTATTTTTTAAATCAAGCAAATCCAACCGATAAAAGAGTTGCAAATTCACAAAAATGTCTTCGTGTTTCAGGAAAACACAATGATTTAGCAGAAGTCGGTCATGACACTTATCATCATACATTTTTCGAAATGTTAGGAAACTGGAGTTTTGGAGATTATTTCAAAGAAGATGCAATCAATTGGTCTTGGGAATTACTTACCAATGAATTTGGTATTAATCCTAGTGACTTATACGTAACTGTTTTTAAAGGATCAAAAGAAGATGGAGTTTCTGAGGACAAAGAGGCTATGAATATTTGGAATAAAATAGTAGACGAAGATAAAATTATTCTTTGTGGTAAGGAAGATAATTTTTGGGAAATGGGAGAGCAAGGTCCGTGTGGACCATGTAGTGAAATACATGTTGATTTAAGAAGTGAAGCTGAAAAAAGTAAAGTTCCTGCTCAAAACCTTATAAATAAAGATAATCCATTGGTTATTGAGTTATGGAATCTTGTATTTATCCAATACAATAGAAAAGCAAGTGGTAAATTGGAAGATCTGCCAAAAAAACATATTGATACAGGAATGGGACTTGAAAGGCTTTGCATGGTTCTTCAAAATGTAAAATCAAATTATGAAACTGATATATTTAAAATTGTAATTGATGAAATTCAGCAAACAACAGGAATTATTTATGGAGAAAACGATGATATAGATATTGCTATGAGAGTAATTTCTGATCATTTGAGGGCGGTTTCCTTTTCTATAGCTGATGGACAATTGCCTAGTAATACAGGAGCAGGTTATGTAATTAGGAGAATATTAAGAAGGGCTATAAGATATAGCTTTACTTTTCTCAAAATTAAAGAACCAATATTGTATAAATTATTTGGTTCTTTATTATTGAAAATGGGGAACTTTTACCCAGAATTACAGAATCAAAAAACATTAATTCAAAATGTTATTAAAGAAGAGGAAAACTCCTTTTTGAAAACTTTAGATCAGGGCTTAATTTTATTAGATGAAATCATTGCTTCGTCAACTAGTAAGATAATTTCAGGAAAAAAAGCATTTGAATTATATGACACTTATGGCTTCCCTGTTGATTTAACTAGTCTTATTTTAAAGGAAAAAGGTTTCAAGCTTGATAATAAATCTTTTGATAAAGAACTTGAAAAGCAAAAAAATAGATCAAGAAAAGCTAGCGAAGTATCTTTTGATGACTGGATTGTTTTAATTGATGATCCTGTTCAAGAATTTATAGGATATGATAATTTAGAATCAAATATTAAAATTGTAAAATACAGGAAGACTAGTTCAAAAAAAGATGGTATTATTTTTCAGCTAGTTTTCAATTTAACTCCATTTTATGCAGAATCTGGTGGTCAGGTTGGTGATGTTGGTTTCATAGAATCTAATGATGGTGATGTTGTTCATGTTTTAAACACTCTTAAAGAGGGTAGTTTAACGGTTCATATTACTAAAAATTTACCAAAGAAAGTAGATAATATTTTTAGAGCGGTTGTAGATAATAAAAACAGATTTAAAATTCAATGTAATCATACTGCAACTCATTTATTGCATGAAGCTTTAAGACAGGTGCTAGGAAATCACGTTGAACAAAAAGGAAGTAGAGTTAGTTCACATAGTTTAAGATTTGATTTCTCTCATTTTTCTAAGCTAGGTCAAAATGAGATTTTAAAGGTTGAAAATTTTGTCAATTTGAGAATAGAAAACTCTATTGAACTACAAGAAAATAGGAATATCCCTATAAAAGAAGCTTTAAAAGATGGAGCCATTGGATTGTTTGGGGAAAAATATGGAGATGTTGTTAGGACAATTAAGTTTGGAAATTCACATGAATTATGTGGAGGTACACATGTAAATAATACTTCAGAACTATGGCAATTTAAAATAATTAGTGAAGGAGCAATAGCCTCTGGAATTAGAAGAGTAGAGGCAATCACTTACGACTCTGTAAAGAATTATTACAATTCAAAAATCAATGAATATAATAAAATTAAAAGTTTATTTAAAAACCCAAAAAATTTACTTGAATCAGTGAATTCTTTATCTGTTGAAAACTCATTACTAAGGAAAGAAATAGATATATTAAATAATGAAAAAGCAAAACAGATTAAGAATAATATTATCGAAAATTTAAAGACTTATTCTGGGGTTAATATTTACTCATCAGTTATCAAATTTAAACCTTCTAAAATTAAAGATTTATGCTTTTCAATTGGTGGAGATATTAATAATCTTTTTTTAATAGTAATTTCTCAAGAAAATAATAAGTTATATTGTTCATGCTTTATTTCAAAAAGTTTAGTTTCTGAAATGAATCTTAATGCTTCAGAAATTGTAGCTGAACTTGCAAAAGTAATAAATGGTAGAGGAGGAGGTCAGCCATTTTATGCTACTTGTACAGGTGATAATATTAAAGAAATAGAAAAATTAATTTCAACTGCTGAAAAACTACAAAAGCGATTAATTTCCTAAAATGTATTATTCCAAACAAAATATAATTGATGTTAGAAATAACATTAATAAATATGTTGTCAAAACCCCTGTGCTTAGATTTGATTTTATTGATAGGTTATGTGATTGCAATGTTTTTTTTAAATGTGAAAACTTTCAGCATACAGGCTCATTTAAGTATAGAGCAGCTATTAACGCAATAACTAATATTCCTTCTGAATATAACAAATCAGGTATTATAACTCACTCCTCTGGAAATTTTGCTCACGCTCTTTCTAAAGCATCTAGAGAATTAAATATCCCTTGTCATATAGTGATGCCTTCTAATACTCCTAAATTCAAGAAATCTGCGGTTAAATTATACACAAATAATATAATTGAGTGCGAATCAAATTTAAAGGCTAGAGAATTTACTACAAATAAAATATTGAAAGAAAGAAAATTATATTTTATACACCCATCAAATAATATGGATGTGATTTTAGGTAATTCTACCTGTGCAACTGAGTTTGTTGAAGATCAGCCAAATCTTAATTATATTTTTTCCCCTATTGGAGGTGGAGGTTTAATTGCAGGCACATCACTTTCAATAAACAAATTTTCTAAAAATTGTAAAGTAATTGGAGCTGAACCTTCAAATGTTGACGATGCTTACAGATCACTTATTTCTGGTAAGATTGAAAAAAACATTACAACAAATACTATTGCTGATGGATTAAGAACCAATTTGGGTTCAATTAACTTTCCTATTATCCAAAAGCACGTAAAAGAAATACTATTGGTTTCTGAACAAGAAATATTAGATTCATTAGATATTATAATAAATAAATTAAAACTTGTGGTTGAGCCATCTAGCTCAGTAGTTCTTGCAGCGTTAATCAATAACAAATCGAGATTTAAAAACAAAAATGTAGGACTTATTATGTGTGGGGGTAATATTGATTTTAGTAATCTAAAATTTTAAATATTTAGTATAAATTATTTTCCATCTAAAATTTCTAATATATATACCCTCTTCATTATCAACTATAAAAGGTTTTTGTTTTAAAAATGAGATTAAAAACCCAGCTGTAGCAAATAAAATCTTGAGAGGATCATTTGTGTTAAAGGAAGATTTTATTATTGAGAGGATACTTAATACAACTCCAAATCTCATCTTATAAAGGGCTTCACCTTGAAAAAATTTTGATTTTAAAGAATATTTTTTTCCTGTAGATTTTAAGTGTTTTACTATCAAATTTTTATCAGTAAAAACTCTCCACCCTTTTTTTTGTGCTAGTAAAACATCAACCGTATCCCATCCGATGGACGCCCTAATACCATTAATATCTTTAAAGCATTCAAGTCTGTATGCTTTTATAGGCCCTCTAACGTGAGATTTAGCAGCAACTTTTTCATATATCCATTCACCATTTTTTATTATGTATAGATTCCCACTAGCAATCCCTACTTTTAAATTCTCTAAAAATATATTTTTTATTTTTTCAATATAATTTTTGGGCAACTCAATATCTCCATCAAACTTACAAATCACATCGCATTTAACATTTAGTTTTTTTAACCCAAAATTAAATGCTTCTACTACTTTTTTTCCTGGGAAATGTTGATTCTTTGATTTATGGTCAATTATATCTATCCATTCATAATTATTAGAAATTTTATCAATTATTTTCCTTGTATTATCTGTTGAACTGTCATTCACATAAATTACTTTTTCAGGCTTAACGGTTTGATTGATAATTGAATTTATAGATTTTTCTATAAATTCCTCTTCGTTAAAAACTGGTATAATAATACAAACTTTCATCAATTTATTTTTTTTGCATAAATAATTAAATATCTATTTGTAAATAATCTCAGAAAGGGTCTAAAACCAATTTTTTTGACAGGATTTGTGAATTTTTTTTCATCTATTATTTCCCATCCTGTTTTTTTAAGTAATAGTTTAAACTGCCATTCTTCAAATTCATGGAAGTGATTATCCCTTTCATCATGAAGATTCCTATAGGAAGATGAAAACCAAAGTCTCATGGGTACACTACATACTAACTTATCAGACTTTATTGATCTTAATACTTGAAATGGATTTAGCAAATGTTCAAATATTTGAAAAGCTGTAGTAACAGAATAGTTAGATTTTTTTAGACTTGATTGATTTATGTCTAAGTCTTCACCATTAGTATTAGATACATTATATCCATTTTCTTTTAAAATCTTTGACAAGGGGTTTTCAATACCAAGATCTAAGATATTCTCATCATCACTTATATGTTTTTGAACAAAATCAATTGTGATTTTATATCTTTTTGATGGATAATTGTTTTGATACATTTATTATAATTGGTACACCATTGCATTTATATGCATTCCCGCACCTACACTAGCAAAAATAATTTTATCACCCTTTTCAATTTTGTGATCACCAAGCTTACCTCTGACGATTAAATCAAACATTGTTGGAACTGTAGCCACTGAACTATTTCCAAAACGGTCAACTGTTAAGGGCATAATATTTTCAGGAGCTTCCTTATGAAAAAGTTTATATAATCTTCGAACTATTGCATCATCCATTTTAGCATTTGCTTGATGAATTAATATTTTTTTAATTTCAGAAATATCAGTATTAGCTTTATCAAGACATTCTTTCATAGCAGCAGGTACGTGAGTTAAAGCAAATTCATAAACTTTTCGACCTCTCATTTTTATATATTTTGTTTTTTTATCTAAATCTGGATTATAAGATTTTCCATAGTATAGATAAAATACTTCATCATCGGTATAAGAAGCAGTATTATGAGATATTATGCCACCATCATATTCACTTTTTTCTATGATTGTAGCCCCAGCTCCATCTGCAAAAATCATGGAGTCTCTGTCGTTAATGTCAACTACCCTTGAAAGGGTATCCGCTCCGATAACTAGACATTTATTTGCCATTCCAGCTTTGATAAATGCATAGCCTTGAATCATACCTTCAAGCCAACCTGGACATCCAAATAATATGTCATAGGCTACACACTTAGGATTTTTAATTTTAAGCATGTTTTTTACCCTTACCGCTAAGCTTGGAAAAACATCAACCTGATCAGAATCATTTGAAGCATTGCCAAAATTATGCGCTAAAATTATATAATCGATAGTTTCAGGATCTACTTTTGAATTTTCAATAGCATTTTTAGCTGCCAAATATGCAAGATCTGATGTGTTTAATTCATCTTTGGCATAACGTCTCTCTTTAATACCTGTAATTTTTTGAAATTTTTCAACAATTTCTTCATTTATAGTTTCGATTTTTTTTCCATCTATATCAAAAAAAACTCTATCCAGAAATTTAGAATTATCTTGAATTAGCGAAGGTATATATGTTCCGCTTCCGGTTATTTTTACGTTCATTTGATGAATTAGTTTTTAGTTTAGTAAACTTATTAAATTAATATAATTAAATAAAAATTAATCAGTGTATAATTCTATTGGTCCACAACTACAAATTAAGTTTCTATCACCATATGCATCATCAACTTTTCTTACGCTTGGCCAAAATTTATTTTCAGCTATATAGTCTAAAGGAAAAGCTGCTTTTTCTCTTGTATATGGAAATTCCCATTTATCATTAGTTAACATCTCCAATGTATGTGGTGCATTTTTTAGAATATTGTTTTTATCATTAATATCACAATTATTGATTTCATTTTTTATTGAAATCATAGCATCACAAAATCTATCTATCTCGTCAAGACTTTCACTTTCAGTTGGTTCAATCATCATGGTTCCTGCAACAGGGAATGAAACTGTGGGCGCATGAAATCCATAATCCATTAATCTTTTAGCAATATCACTTACTTCAATCCCGTTAGCCTTAAACTCCCTGCAGTCAATAATCATTTCATGTGCAGATCTGTCTTTATCACCTGCGTATAGAATAGGGTAGTCATCTTTCAATCTTTCTTTAATATAGTTTGCATTAAGTATTGCAATTTCAGTAGATTTTTTTAATCCATTTGGACCTAACATACATATATACCCATAAGAAATTAAGCATGCCATTGCTGAACCAAATGGAGCAGCAGAAATTGCATCTATGGCATTATCTCCACCGACTTTGATTATTGGATTACTAGGCAAAAATGGTGTTAAATGTTTGGCAACACAGATTGGTCCAACACCAGGCCCGCCTCCTCCGTGAGGAATAGCAAATGTTTTGTGAAGATTCAAATGGCAAACATCTGCCCCAATTGCCATTGGACTTGTTAATCCAACTTGAGCATTCATATTAGCTCCGTCCATGTAAACTAGCCCACCGTTATCATGAATAGTTTTAGTAATTTCTTTAATATCAGATTCAAAGACTCCGTGAGTTGAAGGGTATGTAATCATTAAAGCAGCTAAATTATCTTTATATTTCAAAGCTTTTTCTGTTAAATCATCAATATCAATATTCCCTTTCTCAGTTGATTTAATAACGATAACTTTCATACCAGCCATGACGGCGCTTGCAGGGTTAGTTCCGTGGGCTGATGAGGGAATTAAACAAATATTTCTATGCTCATCATTGTTATACAAATGAAATGCTCTAATAACCATTAAACCAGCAAATTCACCTTGAGCACCTGAATTAGGTTGAAGTGATACGGAATGAAAACCTGTTATTTCAGCCAATTGTTTTTCTAGCTTATTTAAAATATATTCATAACCTTGTGCTTGATTTACAGGAACAAAGGGATGAATATTTCCCCATCTGTTCCAGCTTAAGGGGAGCATTTGTGAAGCAGCATTTAGTTTCATTGTACAAGACCCTAGGGATATCATAGATCTATTTAATGCTAGGTCTTTATTTTCTAAACTCTTTATGTAACGCATCAGTTTGGTTTCCGAATGGTATTTAGAAAAAACTTTGTCTTTTAGGAATCCTGTATTTCTTTTGTAATCATTAGGGATATTTATAGAATTATTTAAAACATTAATTTTATCTATTTTTTTTCCAGTGTATTGAATAAATACTTCAATAATTTTATTTAAATCATCAATCGTAGTTGTTTCATTAATTGAAATAGAAACTAACTTATCAGATGGATAGTAAAAATTAATTTCTTTTTTTTCTGAGAGACTTAAAATAGATTTTTTATCGGCTTTGAAACTTATTGTATCAAAAAAGTTTTTATTTATGTTTACTAATCCAAGTTCAGATAATTTATTTGAAAGGGTAGAAGCCATAAAATGAACTTTATTTCCAATTTCTTTTAATCCTTCATTACCATGATATACAGCATACATTCCTGCCATAACCGCTAATAATACTTGAGCTGTGCAAATATTCGAAGTAGCTCGGTCTCTTTTAATATGTTGCTCTCTAGTTTGAAGGGCCATTCTAAGTGCCCTTTTGCCATTTGCATCAATTGTAACTCCGATTATTCTTCCAGGAATATTTCTTTTAAATTCAGCTTTTGTGGCAAAGTATCCTGCGTGAGGACCACCATATCCTAGAGGAATGCCAAATCTTTGAGTACTTCCAACAACAACATCGGCACCCATTTGACCTGGTTCTTTTAACAGAGTTAAACTTAAAATATCTGCAGCAACAGCTGTTTTAATTTCAAGATTTTTACACTTATCTATAAACGGCTGAATATCGTTTATTTTTCCACTTGCCCCGGGATATTGGATTATTGAACCAAAAAAAGAACTATCAAGGGTTACATTTTCTAAATTATCGATTACAAGTTCAATTCCAAGTGGGTTAGATCTTGTTTTTAGCAGTGATAATGTTTGAGGAAATATATCATCAGAAACAAAAAACTTTACAGAATTATTTTTCTTTTGATCTCTAGTTCTGACCGAATACAATAAAGACATTGCCTCAGCAGCAGCAGTACTTTCATCTAATAAAGATGCATTTGCCAACTCCATACCTGTCAAGTCAGAAATCATAGTTTGAAAATTTAGTAATGCTTCAAGTCTACCCTGTGCAATTTCAGCTTGGTATGGTGTATAAGCTGTATACCACCCAGGATTTTCTAGAATATTTCTTTGGATAACTGCAGGCATATAAGATCTATTATAACCAAGCCCAATATATGTTTTGAACACTTTATTTTTTGAAGAAATATT
>TARA_B100001057_G_scaffold211813_1_pt1 | contig 15640 bp, 13 predicted proteins | sample TARA_B100001057 | Tara Oceans TARA_B100001057 (sample SAMEA2621839) | marine metagenome | biome: marine biome (ENVO:00000447); feature: surface water layer (ENVO:00002042); material: "saline water (ENVO:00002010), including plankton (ENVO:xxxxxxxx)" | depth 5 m
CCAAATCCTATGAGGTCTGGTGCAATGACACGAAATCCTGCTATTTGAATATCCATTATCATGAAGCGATATAAGTAAGACCATGTAGGCTCTCCATGTAAGAGTAATACAATGGGTGCTGTTTTTGGACCTTCATCAACATAATGCATTCTGAGACCATCGACATCGACGTACTTTGGCTGAAAAGGATAATCTTTAATATTTTCAAAATATTTTTCAGGCGTTCTGATATATTTCATAATAAAAGATTAACATTAGTAGCATTTATTATTTATAAAATTTATAGAGATGAATATGGCAAAAGTAATTGGTATTGCAAGAAGAGAGAAACTTCGCGGGGAAATTGAAACAATAGATTCTGTATATGTAGATGAAAAGACAGGATTGGCAGGAGATATTCGTGGAACAGCTTTGAATAGACAAGTTACGTTATTGTCTAAAAATTCATGGAATGATGTTTGTAACGAGCTTAATGCACAAATACCCTGGACATACCGAAGAGCAAACATACTTATTGAGAGCATTGATTTCATACAGCGATCTGGCTACGAAATACAAGTTGGCGAAGTGCTTTTGGAGGTTACTAGAGAGACGGATCCATGCCCAAGAATGGATGAACAATTTGATGGTCTCACAGAGGCACTGATGTCAAATTGGAGAGGTGGCGTTTGTTGTAATGTCAAGAAGGGTGGTAATATAAAGCTTGGTAGCAAAGTAAAAATACATGCTTAAACTAGAAACGGACGACACCCCAATATTTCAGTAGTAGAAACCCAAATATCATGCCTCCGAGGTGCGCGAAGTTAGCAATACCTGGTGCATTTCCAGAAACACCGAAATACAATTCCATTGCACCAGCCAAAATTACAAGATACTTAGCTTTCATTGGTATTGGCGGAAACATCAACATAACCATTCTATCTGGAAAAGCCAATCCAAAAGCAAGGAGCAAACCAAAAACCCCTCCTGATGCACCAAGTGTAGGATAATAAAGACCCTGCATACCAGCGATAAGAAGCTGAATTATTCCAGCGCCCATGACACACGTTAAATAGTAAAATAGAAAACGTTCAGCACCCATTATAATCGCCAATTCTCTACCAAACATCCAAAGCATGAACATATTAAATAAAATATGGTAGAAATCACCATGAAGAAAGCCATATGTCAACAATTGCCATACAGAAAAAAAGTTTCGGTATGAGTCGATCGGCCAAAGTGCAAAATATCTCTCAAAGACCCCAGGCAAAAGTAATTGAAGCGCAAATACCAAACAGTTTGCTATAAGAAGCAAAAATATAACATCTGGCAAGTTGCTTGAGTTCGTTTTGTATGAATTAAATCTCAAATTCTGACATTCCCGTATTTCGTTATATTAGAATAATGAAAAATTAATTGATTCCATTATTACTTGGTAAATTATGCTTGAAAAAATTATTCTTAGAAATAAAAAAGATGATTCATGGAGAATATTTTCTTCTCCAGTAGAAGTTCTCTACACACATGATCTCCAGAATGTGAGGGAAGTGTTGAATAAAGTGCAAAATAAAGTAGAGAAAAAAAATTTAATTGCGGCTGGTTATCTAAGCTATGAGGCTGCCCCTGCTTTCGATAGTGCTTATTGTGTGAATAAAAAAGGCAGTTTGCCTCTAATTTGTTTTGGATTGTTTAAAGACTATAAAACCGAGATAACCCTGGAATCAAATAATCATGAATCTGCAGAAGCCATAGAATGGGAAATTGCAACAAATCAGACTCACTATGAGACTCATCTCAAATACATAAAAGATCAAATCAAACTAGGTAACACATATCAGGTGAACTATACACTGAGGAAGCACTCGAGCTGCATCGCTAATCCATATGGATTCTTTCTAGAAAAAGTAAAGGATGCTCCATATGCCGCGTTCATTGAGTCAGATGAGCATACGATTATTTCGACATCTCCAGAGCTCTTCTTCAAATTGAGTGATGAATCTCTCATATGTAAACCAATGAAAGGAACTTCAAAAAGAGGAAAAACCTTAAACGAAGATATTGCACTAATGAAGGAGTTGAAAAATTCTGAAAAGGATAAGGCAGAAAATATAATGATTACAGACATGCTCAGAAATGATATGGGAAAGATTTCGGATACTGGCTCTGTCAAAGTCCTTTCTGAATTTGATATCGAAAAGTATCCTACAGTATGGCAAATGACTTCCTCAGTTAAATCACAAACACGTGCAAGTATAACTGCTATCTTTGAAGCATTATTTCCTTGCGCATCAGTTACTGGAGCGCCTAAAGTTTCGAGCATGAAAATTATTTCGGAAATCGAAGATCAACCGAGAGAAATATATACGGGAGCAATTGGCTATATTGCGCCGAATAATGAGGCACAGTTTAGTGTTCCGATAAGAACAATACTATCAAATAAGAAAATCGATAGATCAGTTTACGGGACGGGTAGCGGCATTGTTTGGGATTCGGAGTGGAAGAAAGAATGGGATGAATGTCAGAATAAATCAGCAATATTGTCAGTCAGTCATCAGAATTTTGAATTATTTGAAACGATGCGATGGGACTCAAATAGAGGGATATTTCTGGAAGAATTGCATTTAAATCGACTAAAAGATTCAGCAGAATTTTACAACTTTAAATTCAGTTACGAAAAAATAAATGACAAGCTTCATGATTATCTCAAAAATCTAGAGCCTGAATCAGAAAAGATAATTCGGTTATTTTTGGCTAAAGACGGAGAAATTCACCTTACTACTTCGGCTTACAAGGAACACAATAAAGATAAATCTCAGCTTATCTCGCTTGCAATGCAACCAATTGATTCAGATGATTTATCTCTTTATCACAAGACGACAATTAGAGGTATCTATGAGGATGCCACAGGGGAAAATCCAGATTGTGACGATGTTTTGCTATGGAATGAGGATGGTCACATAACTGAATCAACCATATCCAATATAATTTTTAAAAAAGACAGCGAATACTTCACTCCCCCGATAAGTTGCGGATTATTGGGGGGCACATATCGAACTCATTTGATTAACCAAGGGCATCTTGTGGAAAGAATTATTCCTAAAACAGAAATTAATCTTTATTCTGAAATTTACCTAATTAATTCTATTCGAGGTAAGTATCCTGTTAAGCTCATTTAGATTCGTGATCGACTTAAAGTGATATCAGATTCTTGCCAAGATTTTTCGAAATCACGATATATTTGATTAGCCTCGTCCATCTTTCCTTGTTTTTCTAGGCTCTTCCAAAGACCGAATAACGACCAGCCATTATTTTTGTGCCATTTTAGGTCTCGTCTATACACAGCTTCTGCCTCGGATGCTCTGTCAGCATCAAGTAGTGCGGACCCCAGATAATGCCGCATGGGTTGCAGCCAGCTCGGTGGTTCTGTGTAATTGTTTTGATCCTCTATCTCTACGGCATCGGAGTATACTTCAATTGCTTTTTCAAGATTTCCATGCGACTCATGGATTTCTCCAGTTAGGGCAAGTACAGCCATACTTAAAACCGTTGAGACAGGGTTCGCACCAACGCGGTATTTGTCAACATCATCCATGGATAAAATGAGTTTTATCTTTTCAAGCTCGATTTCGGCTTTTGAATGCTCACCATTAGCTAGGTGAGCACTCCCAATAACGTAACTCCATATTCCGTCGAGGTAAGGTGTTCCCTGAGCCGTTCTCTCCGTATTTAGGAGCACGTCCCATTTACCAAAAATTTTATTTATTAGCCACGGCCCGGCGATTCCAGTCTGCGCTCTGACTGTTCCAAGATTATTTGGATCCATGAGTGCTTCCATATCTTCAGCTGCCTTTATCGCGACTTCATAGTTACCCTGAACAGTTGCTGCATATTTGATAAAATCAATCGCATGCGGCGGATGAATTTTTGCTGACAGTGGATATGTACCAATACTCGGGAGTGGAAGGTCACCCCATATTTCAAGAAACTGTCTGTCAACATCTACAGAACGAAGATTACTGTCGATTGCTTTATCGTATTGACCAACACGAACATATATATGAGCAGGCATATGAACTACGTGTCCAACTATCGGCATTGTTGCTTCTAATCTATCAGCAGAGGCAAGGGCTCTCTCTGGTTCTTGAGATGCTTCTAATAGGTGAATATGCAAATGGTTAGCGCCTGTGTGATCGGGATTAGTTAAAAGAACATTTTCTAATGCATCAGCTACCTTCGTGGTAATCGATTTTGGTGTACCATCTTTTTCCCAGTAATCCCATCGACCGATATTCATGTATGACTCAGCATAAATTGAGACAATATCTGGATCATTAGGGTATTTTTCTTGCAGTTTTTCTGACGCTTTCATGTAGGCAAGATCTCTTTCATCATCATCAGGAACAGACTCCTTATCATAGAGAACATGAAGCGCGGAAATAATTTCTTTTTCTTGCGACGTTGCGTTTTGTATTAACGCCATTGCTTTTTTGATTGCTTTGAGGCCTTCTCCCATTGGATCGTCTGGCATTCCAGAATAACGACTGTTTGGATTTGGGCCTATTGCATGCGCCATTCCCCAGTAGATCATGGGATGTTCTGGATCATGAATAGCGGCTTGCTGGTAAGAGGCAATAGACTCTGGGAAATGAAATGCCCATGCGTATCTTAAACCCTGATCAAAAAATTTCTGAGCCAATTCGGATTCAGTAGAAATTTTTCGACTGTATGTACCTGTTCCCTCAACTAGAATTGCTTTTATATCGGACTCTAAGTACACCGCGGAATCGCCATTCTCCTTTGAACACCCTCCTAAAAAAATTACAACTAACGTAGCTAAAAAAGTTATGCCTGTTTTTTTGATCATCATTCTTCCTTGATTTTGTGGATTCATAATAAATACTTAATGTTATTATACACTCATCAATTATTTTTTGGACCTTAGATGTATGAATAGACAAATAATAGCTATTGGAGGTGGAGGATTTGGACGAAATCCTGGTGTAGGAATAATAGAAAAATACATCCTCGATCAATCTAAAAAAAGTAATCCCAATGTATGTTTTATACCTACCGCAACTGGCGATGATGCGTCTTATAAAGAGAGCTATTATTCGACATTTGGAAAATTGAGTTGCAATCCAACACATTTGGATTTCTTTAAGAGGACACCTGACTTAAAAAAACTCATAAGTAATCAGGATATTATTTTTGTTGGTGGAGGAAATACAAAAAGTATGCTCGCTGTATGGAGAGATTGGAGTCTGGATAGCATATTGAAAAAAGCGTATGACTCAGGCGTAATCCTCTGTGGTGTAAGTGCTGGAGCGATATGCTGGTTTCATAGAGGTGTCACAGATTCTTGGTCAGGTGAATTAAGAGTGATGGATTGCTTAGGATTTGTCGAAGGCACCTGCTGTCCTCACTATGATGAAGAGCCAGAGAGAAAGCCTTTTGTGAGGAAATCTCTGTCTTCGGAGGATCTTGATGCTTGTTTTTCAATTGAAGGAGGCTGTGCGCTTCATTTCATAGATGAGCAGCCCCTGAGATCTGTAGTTTTTGAGGAGAGTAAGAATGCTTATTTAGTAACTATGGATGATGATGGTTTGAATGAGGAAGCTTACTCGAGAAAAGAAATTTTTTAGACTTTATGCGAAAAGTACTTCTTTTATTTGCAGTTAATATTTTACTTTTTCAAAGTCAGTTTGTTTATTCTGCCAATGATTATAATGTCATCTTGATTGTTCCAGATGATCACGCAAGGAGGACAATTGGTGTTTATGGAAATACAGCTGCGATTACTCCGAATCTAGATAAAATCGCCAGACATGGCATAAGGTTTGACAATGCTTATGCAGCCGCACCAGTTTGCTCACCAAGTAGAGCAGCAATGCTGAGTGGAAGATATCCATCGCAGGTGGGTCTCAATGATTTTTTGATGTTGAATGATAATTATAAAAATCGAGGCATAGATCCAGATACTGTCTTATGGCCAAAGCTTCTGAGAGATCATGGTTATGTGACTGGCCTAATCGGAAAATGGCACCTCGGTACAGATGAAAATAGAAGACCAACCAATATGGGATTTGAATATTTCATTGGTTATGATCAGGATCTCACTCCTTATGATCCCAAGCTGAGTATTCAGGGTCAAGAAATGGTAATAAAGGGACACACTTCCGAAATATTCACAAACTATGCAAAGAATTTTATCTCTGAAAATAAAGATAATAAATTTGCATTGGTTGTAGCGTTTCGCGAACCTCAGATGCCATGGGATAAGGTGCCAGATATTGATCTTCAGGCAGTTAAAGATATAGATCCTGAAGTACCGGATTACGAGGGTACAGACAAAGAATGGTTAAAGAAGATCACTCGAAATAATTATGCCGCTGTTCATGCTCTTGATAGGTCCATCGGTGAAATATATGACCATCTTTCACGGAATGATCTATTGAAAAAAACTATTATATTTTATGTTGGTGATCACGGCATGCTTATTGGTCACCACAATTCATTTGGAAGAGGTGCAATTGGAGTCATCTCAGGAAATAAGGTAGTAGGTTATGAAGGTATAGCAAATCTTTATGAGGAAGCCATAAAGATTCCATTTATCGTTCATCTCCCTGGGGAGAGTAGAAGCAGTCTTGTCAGTGAAGTCCCTGTATCAAACATTGATGTTTTTCCTACCATTTTGTCTTATCTAGGTCTGAATGTTCCAAGCAATCTGGAAATTGAGGGACGAGATATTCTGGAGCTGATTGAAAATGAGGCTGAATCAATGCATCGATCTATTTATGCTCAATATAGTATGAGGAATTTTGGTAATTCTGATCTGAGAATGGTCATAAAAGATAATTTTAAACTCGTGAAACGATTTAACTTGTTGGCGAAAGATCTTTTGGTAGATGAATTATATGATCTCAGAGTTGATCCTGAAGAAAAGAACAATCTCATCACACAAAATAAATATGAGCAAATAAAAATCGATTTAGAAAATCAATTGCTTAATTGGATGAAAAAAATTGATGATAGACTCTATTGATAAGTCTGAGTTTTGGGTGATTTTTAATAACTTAAAAAGAAAGGATTAATGAAATGAAAAAATTTCTATATTTATTGTTTTCGTTTACCTGCATTTCTAAAGTTTACGCTGAAGAGATGATTCTGGGTGAAGAATATATTACAGAAGGTATGAATATAGTATTTGAAATTGCACCGAAAGACAGAGTTTTTCCTGAGGGAATCTATCTCCCAGAGAGCGAAACTGATATTCATATTGAGATGTTGATAAATTGGTCCGAAGATAATGAGAGTAACTCTCCAGCAGGAGGATTTATTCCATACCTTGATGTTTTCGTTGAAATAATAAATAAATCTGGAGCGAACACCAAAGTCAGGCTTACTCCTCACTTAAATATCTCAGACAATTTCCATTACGCTCAGAATATTAAACTACCTGGAGAGACTGATGATACTTATGATTTGATCTTTGAGATAAATCCACCTGACAGTGATGTTCTGGGTATTCATTATGATTGGAAGAAAAAATACCAACATTTGGTAGATAAAAAAACATTTAAATACCATAATCTAAAATTTCAACAAATAGCAAAAGCAACTAGGAGATAGTTTTACTATTGAATATTATCTTGATCTTTTAGGGAATCAATCAGCCACTCATATAAGCTTTTAAAGAAACTCTTGTAGCAAAATATGAGGTAATCTTCAGTTGTAAATTTAAATAAAATAACTCCAATTGAATGAATTTCAGTCTGTATGACTGCAAGCTCTGGCATGGTTTTGCTTGAAAGATCAATGGCTATTTCTTTGTTGAGAATATGCGAAGCATTTGTTCCTTCGAGACTTAATCCATACCTTGAATGTGACACATCAATTATGGCTGCATTTTCTGGAGTGATTATTTTTGATAGTTTAAAAATCAAGTCTTGATGCTGTGAAATGATCATATAATGACCAGGTGAGAGGGCAGCAATATAAGTATTTTTTTGAATCTGAAATTCGCCCACTTGTGGTAGCGATTGTGATTCAAAATAACCACTAATAATTGAGGTTATATTCTCTAAGGTATCGGGCCAGCTTTTTATCAATATTACCGATTCAAAACTTATTTCATTAATTGAAAGATCCTTAGGCATAAAGTTTATCTCCCTCTTTATCATAAAAATAGGGATCAACAACCACTACATTGTTCTGCTCTTTATTTAATGGATAAGAAGCAACTAACACACTATTGATTATGTTATCGTCATATTCAATCAGGGCAAGAGCAATATATTTTTTCATTGCGGGGCTGAATGTGGTCGAGGTTATATGACCAATGTTTTTTTCTTTGTGCATGATATGTGATCCAGCCTTCAGTGGTTTTTGGTCTTTAGAAATTAAACCAACCATTTTTTTTCGGTTTTTCGACACTAATCCGTCACGTTTACTCAATACTGATCCAATATATTGCTTGTTTTCAGAGACCATTTTCGCGAGGCCTACATCTTCCATCGTGGTTCGACCATCAAGTTCTGGGCCACTTATATGTCCTTTTTCGATGCGTAAAGTTCCGAGTGCCTCGGTGCCATATGGCACGATGTCATGGGATTTACCAGCTTCTATGACTGCATTCCATACAGCTTTGCCATGAGAAGCTCCTGTATAGATTTCATAGGCACGTTCTCCTGAAAATGAGAGTCGAGCCACTTTAACTGGAATTTTACCAATTCGCCCATCGGCAATGGCCATATGTGGCAATCCTTTTTCAGAAAAGTCTATATCGTCAATAATTTTTACTAAGACAGCTCTACTTTTTGGTCCAGCAACTGCCATACCTGCCCATTGATCAGTTACCGAGCTGACATGAACTTTTAAATTTGGCCAAACTAGTGTGAGCAGACGTTCAAGTTCCGACAAAACACTTGCAGCATTGGCGGTTGTGGTTGTCATCAAAAATTGAGTTTCACTGAGACGCCAAGACGTCCCATCATCAAACAAATAACCATCTTCACGAAGCATAATTCCATAACGAGCTTTACCCACCGGAACTTTGAGAAACGGATTGACATAAACGCGATTTAAAAATTCTGCTGCATCTGGTCCTTGCACATCAATTTTTCCAAGACTGGTCACGTCAACTATACCTACCGAATTTCTGACCGCTGTTGCTTCACGAACATAGGCCTCTTCCAAGGTTTCACTAGGCTTTTTATATACCCTTGGGCGATACCAAATGCCGGCTTCAATCATTTCTGCACCATGATCTATGTGCCAATCATGCATTGGAGTGACTCTTTTGGCTTTATAATGATTACCGATGTTTCGTCCTGCAAGCGTTCCAAGTGCAACAGGCTTGTATGGTGCTCTGAATCTCGTTGTTCCAGCTTCTGGGATAGATATCCTCCGAAGTTCTGCCATGATTGCAAGGGCATTCATATTAGATGTTTTCCCTTGATCAGCCGCCATCCCCAGAGTTGTGTATCGCTTTAAATGCTCTACTGATCTAAATCCCTCAATATGAGCAACCTTGATATCCTTTACCGTTACATCATGCTGTAAATCGACAAATTTCTTTTCTGATCTATTTGCTGATGGAATTTCAGTTATTGCAAGCGGTATGGCTTTTTTGCCATTATTCTCAATTCTGCTTTTAGTTAAGATTTCTTCTAGAGAAAAAGCACCCATGACTGCACCGCAAGCTTTCCAGTTTCGATTAGCCTTGCCTGGAATGAATGCTTGCAAGGAATCATCAAAAACTGCCAGTGTTCCAGTTTGGCTGCATAAATTAATTGTTGGTGTATAACCACCCGATACAAGAAGTGCGTCGATATTGATTTTTTTGTTGGATCCGATTGAATTTGTATTCGCATCATAATTAGCAATCTTGATTGATGAGATTGATTTTCTGCCATAAGCAGATGTGACTACATATCCACTAATATAATTAATAGAATCATCTACCTTTAAGGATGGATCAACTTGGGAGCGGGCATCAATCAAGTATTTGACGTTGACACCTAGATTTTTTAACTGATTAGCCTTTGTATAGCCATCATCATTGTTAGTAAAAACTGCTACATTTTTCCCGACGGCAACACCATAGCGATTAGCATATTTCAACGCAGCGCTGGCAAGCATAATACCTGGCTTATCATTTCTATCAAAAATAAGCGGTCGTTCGGTGCTGCCTGTAGCAATTATTACTTGTTCTGCAAATATTTTTAGGTGTCTCTGTCTTGGTTCATGATTTTCTGGTATCGCCTTATGATCTGCTACTCTCTCGAATGCACCCAGTGTATTAGCATCAAAATACCCATAAACCGTGGTACGGGTCAGCATTTTTATGTTCTGATATTTAGAAAGTGAATTTAATGTTTCAGATAACCAGTTATAGGGAGTTCTGCCATCAATCGTTCCTGGTTCCTCTGGTAATGAGCCACCTAAGACATCGTTCTCATCAACAAGTGTAATTTTTTTACCTGATGAAGCCATCTCTTTTGCTTTATCAAGTCCTGCCGGACCACCACCTATGATTAAAATATCTGTAAATATATTTAATTTTTCATAGCGATCTGGATCTGCTTTCAAACCGGCCTTGCCCATACCAGCAGCGCGGCGAATGAAATGCTCACAAAAGTGCCAAAATCTTTGGCCAGTCCCCATGAATGTCTTATAGTAAAAACCGGCAACCAAGAGCGGTGAAAAAAGTTGATTTATAGCCAAAACATCAAACGCAAGGCTGGGCCACGCATTTTGACTGCGTGCTTCCAATCCCTCATAAATTTCCACCGTTGTCGCTGTACAGTTGGGCTCTACTCTCCCGTTATTTCTAATGCTTACAAGAGCATTTGGTTCTTCCGGTCCAGCTGAATATACTCCACGTGGCCGATGATATTTAAATGATCGTGCCAGCACCATCTCACCGTTTGCGAGCATCGCAGATGCCAAAGTATCACCTTCATATCCTTGATATTCTTTGCCATCGAAACTGAATTTAATCAGCTTTGAAATATCAATATGTTTTCCTTTATTTTTTAGTCGAAATCCACTCATCATTTATCCTTCATTTGCCAGGGACCTTCGAGTACGACATCAGTAATCTCATGAGTGACAGTATCTCTATCTACTTTAAGAAATGCCCTGCATCCTGCAGTATGCTGCCAATGTTCAGTATGACTTCCACGGGGATTTTTTCTCATGAAGACATAATCAACCCATTTTTCCATATCAACATCATTATGATCGGGCCTAGCTACTGTTGCATCACCAACATAGGTATACTCGCTTAGTTCTCTCGGTCCACACTGAGGGCAAATAATAATCATAAGGTCCCCTATTGGAGAGCCGGATATGGTCCGACTCCTTTTTCATCCAGTTCATGACCAGAGTAAAAACGCTCAAGCGTAAATGCATCATTTAGATCATGCGGCTCATCTTTTGCGATGGTATGGGCAAAACACCAACCCGCCGCTGGTGTTGCTTTGAAGCCACCGTAACACCAGCCTGTATTTAAATATAATCCAGGGATCGGTCCCTTGCAGATGATGGGGCTGCCATCCATGGACATATCCATAATGCCACCCCAATTACGCAGGAGTTTTAACCTTGCTAAATTAGGAAACATAGTAACTGCTGCATCTGCCACATGCTCAAAAATTGGTAAATTGCCACGTTGCGCGTATGAATTATATCCATCAAGGTCACCGCCAAATACTAAACCACCCTTATCTGATTGAGAGATATAAAGGTGACCAGCACCAAAAGTCACCACCGTATCGATAAGTGGTTTGAGTGGTTCTGATACGAATGCTTGAAGTATGTGGGCCTCTAACGGTAATTTATTTATACCTACTAACTTCATCACTGGTGAAGTGTTACCAGCGACAGAGACTCCAATTTTTGGAGCTGATATTTCACCACGGGTAGTTTTAACACCAGTGACTTTTTCTCCATCCTTAATAAAACCGATCACTTCACAGTTTTCAATGATATCGACACCAAAGTCATCAGCAGCTCGCGCATAACCCCATGCAACTGCATCGTGACGCGCTGTGCCTGCTCGAGGTTGGCACAATCCACCAATAATTGGAAAACGAGTGTTTTTTCCGACATAGAGACCTGGAACTCTTTTGCTTATTTCATCAACCCCGAGTAGCTCTGCATCAACACCTTCCATCAGCATGGCGTTGCCACGTCGTGCAAAAGCGTCCATTTGTCCGGGGGTATGTGCTAGATTAATTATACCTCGTTGTGAAAACATCACGTTGTAATTTAAATCTTTCGAAAGACCTTCCCACAACTTCATGGAGTGCTCATAGAATTTCGTGTTGGCGGGCAGCATATAATTTGATCTTATGATCGTGGTATTGCGGCCAATGTTTCCGCTACCTAAACCTCCTTTTTCTAGAACAGCAGTATTGTAAATACCATGCTCTTTAGCTAGATAATAAGCCGTCGCGAGGCCATGACCACCACCACCAATAATGATGATGTCATATTTTTCTTTTGGATTCGGTGCACGCCAGGATCTAGTCCAGTTTTTGTTACCAGTGATCGCATTTTTAAGCAGTGATATTGCTGAATATCTATTCATGTTTGTAAGCTATAGAAAAACCATAGTACTTTTGATTGCTCGCTTGAATGTCGGAAATTACTCTCAAGGCTTTGATTTACCTCGTGTTGTTTTTGCATCACTGTTAAAAGTATTATCAATATTGAATTTGTTATTTTATAGTGCAGATTCTCAACTAGATAAATGCAATCGTCAATTTAATACTAACATCATAAGTAAAAATTCTGGGTATAATAAATTGTTATTAATCGTATGTTTTTGTGATTCAAAATGTGACATCCTTCAATTATTATTTATTAAATAAAATCAATTACAAGGAAATATCAATGCCACTTCCCAGTCATTCGCCCTATGTCATCATCGGTGCCGGAATTCACGGGTTAAGCACGGCATATCATTTGGCAATGGAACTGAAAGCCAAAGGCAATGGCAGTGGAAGAGATATTCTGGTTATCGATAAAACGAGTATTTGTGCTGGGGCAACCGGCATAGCATGCGGCGTGGTCAGAAACAATTATTATCAGCCCGCTATGCGTGAACTTATGGCTCACAGTGTTAGTGTCTGGGAAAGTGATCCAGAAGCATACAGCTATCACCCTGTGGGTTATATGCAAATCAGCTCGGAGAGCATGCACGAAGATATTGTCTCGATTTATGAGCAACAAAAATCAATTGGCTATTCATCAAAATTAATTGAGGGTGAAAAAGACTGTACCATATACATGAAGTCGATTTTTCATGATTGGCAAGCTCAGAACATCACATCTGTGCTCCATGAGACACCGGGTGGATATGCAAACAACACAAAAGCCATGCTAGGACTTGCTGCCAAAGCAGAGGCAGAAGGTGTAAGAATTATAAGTGGTGTTGAAGCATTAGGTTTTAGAGAGGATAACCAAGGTACCATTCAATCTGTAGAGACAAATCACGGATTAATTGATTGTGATTATGTGGTGATTGGAGCTGGACCATGGACACCAATATTATGGGATATGTTATCGCTACCAAAAACGATCAACATTAAAAATCCTGAAACTGGTGAAATGACGAATGATATTGATATGTGGATCTACTGGTCATTGCAAGAGGGCACACTCGGTATTGATCCTAATTTGCAGCTAACAAACGATGGTAAAATGCCACCCGTTATCCATGTTGATACCGATGCCCCATTATACTCTGATGTTGATGGCTCAATGATCACTGATGAAATGTGGGGTATTTACTATAAACCAGACTACCACTTTGATGGCGTGCAGGGCGGTGCTGCACCGTTCATTGTAGATAAGAGAGCTGACGAAGTGGCGATTGATCCCTACGGTCCCGAGTCACCGGAATTTATTGTGGGAGATGATTTTTCGCAAATGTGGGTTTCGGCACTGGCACATTGTCAGAAGAGGTTTTCTGGACAAATCAGTAAATACAAAAAAGAGCCCTCTGGTGGTATTGGTGCCTTTACGCCTGATAGTTTTCCAGTATTTGATTCATTTAAAGAAAATTGCTTTGTTATTGCGGACAGCAATCATGGTTATAAAATGCTGGGTGTTGGTAAATTAGTAGCTGAAGCTATTTGTGGCCAGGCTTCCTCATTACTTGATCCATTTAGGTTTTCGAGATATGAACAAGGTGACTTGCATCCAGTTTCTAATAGCCCATTTCCCTGGAGTTAGTTTAAATTGAATTTTAAAAATGAAAGTTTTGCAGATTTGTATTGAATTAATGAGCTAAAAAGGAAAGACATGATCAAAAGATTATTTTTGCTTATTCTATGTACTTTATTTTCATATGCTGTTTTCGGAGATAATCTTGAGAGTAGAATCATTGGATATCAAAAAGCACTGATTGCTGGTGGTGTCACAGGATCGAGTATTGCAGGTGTCTTTCGAGGAGATAAGGTTATATCTCTCACATCAGTGACATCTGATATAGAGGGAGATAGGCCGATAAATGAATCTACTCTATTTCCAATATGGTCGATGTCTAAACCAATCACAATAACCGCTATGATGGTTCTCTTAGATAGAAAAAAATTTAAGCTGGATGATCCTGTAAAAAAATACATTCCTTATTTTGAAAATATTAAATGCAAATCAAAAGATTCTGACAAGATTTATTCATGCAGTAATGACTTATTAGTTGAGCATCTGTTAACTCACAGGAGTGGGTATAAATACTATAAAAATGAATCCGGGCCTGATCATAGAGATCCATATTTAAACCTAGATGAATTTGTAAGGCATTTGTCTAATCAGCCTCTAGAGTTTGAACCAGGCTCCGATTATATATACGGATTAAATCAGGCGATTCTGGGAAGACTCATAGAAGTTATATCTGGTAAAGAATTTATAGAGTTTCTTAAGGAAGAAATATTTGATCCTCTCGGGATGACAGATACAAAATTCTCTTTAACTCAAAAAGATAGGAGCAATTTTCAGCCACTATTCAGAAAATCCAATGATATTGGCATTGATCGTGAGCTTCCAGATCAAGGTGCAAGCTTCATAACAAATGACTTTGATGAGTTAGATTATAGAGTAAATACAAAAAAGCAGCTCGGTGGAGAGGGACTAATTAGTTCATTTAGAGATTACAGAAGGTTTTGTGAAATGCTACTCGCAGGTGGAGATTATAAAGGTAAGAAAATATTATCAGACTCTTCATTTAAGTTAATGACCTCAATAGTTACTCCAAATTTTTTAAGTAGAGGCTTTAATAACGGTCTAGGAATCGCATATTCATTTTTTGTAGTTGAAGAGCCAATCTTGGATGGAACATCGACACCAAAAGGATCATTTGGATGGTCTGGATATCACAATACTCATTTCTGGATAGATCAAAAAAATAATATTTTTGGGCTATTTATGACAAGAACAACTCCATTCACTTGGGAAATTGAGAAACATTTTAGAGCAGTTGTTTATGACAGTATGGTCCTTAATAAATAACATGATGTTAGTAACAAATTTTTTTGTAATCCTTCAGTGGTGCAAGAAACTTCTGATATGTCTCAAATGATGCGCCTGGGAGGATCGAGCCTCCAACCAATGGATTATGAGTGCATAAGTCGGAAATATAAACCCTATAAAA
>TARA_B100001057_G_scaffold446687_1_pt1 | contig 15634 bp, 18 predicted proteins | sample TARA_B100001057 | Tara Oceans TARA_B100001057 (sample SAMEA2621839) | marine metagenome | biome: marine biome (ENVO:00000447); feature: surface water layer (ENVO:00002042); material: "saline water (ENVO:00002010), including plankton (ENVO:xxxxxxxx)" | depth 5 m
AGTCTCCTTCAGCGTGTGAACCTGCAAAACCCCCTCCGCCTCTTCCGGGTCCTGTTGCATCCATTTTCCGAATCCCGCCAAGGTGCCTACCCCGTAATGCTGCACCAGAAAACGAGCCCATTGCTCCTTGGCCTCCGGCTCTTTCTCTGGCGCTAACCTCACTGACTCATTAGTAGCCCAACGCCACCTCTCCCCATCGTTATTCGCGCTCTCCCAGGACTGAGGAACCTCGAGAACGAGAGGCGTCCCTTCTAGATCGACCGGAGCACCTGACCCACTGGAGAGCCGCCCTTCATCCCCATGGTCTGGAAGTTCTACCAGATTCGTAAGAACCCCCAACGCCCAGACTCTCTGAGCCCCTGTCCGACCCATTGCCAGATACTCAGCGAGCTCAGAATACAGATCACTGATGGCACCCGCGCTATCCTCGTCCACGCTCTCAATGGCTCGCCGAACCAGCTGAATAGACCTGACCCGGTCACGCCCCATGCATTCCACATAGGAGCCACCACCTCTGTGGTAGCCCCGCCGAAATTCACCATCCAAAAGAAACCCTGAGTGCTGTAACTGCTGATAGCTTTTTGCCGCCTGACGCAACAGCCCCCAGTTCGAGGAGTGCCGACTCACCGCGCTTTCAATAAGCTCATCGGCATCGGCAACCTTCCTCAACTCACGCAGATAGCGAAGCGAGTCCATAAGGTCTTTCCCACTCTCTCTATCATCCACAGTGTCAAGAACGACTCGACTGACCTCCAGCGCCTCCTTCCAGTTACCGTCTTTCGCAAGAGCCCCAGCCCTATTTCGCAATTCAGCAGGTGACTGCCCAGACTGGGATTGCGATGAGACCCCGACAACAACCAGCGCAAAAAGAATCAGATAGAGTTTCATGATGAAAATAAGACTACGGCCTAGCTGCTATTATATCAGAGCACCGTTCCCTCTGTTATGAGACACACGGAAGATCGAACCCTTGGAAAAAAGCAATATAGCATCTTACGCAGGCCGTCGTCACTCATGCCCGGGGTTTGAGCCAAAATCAAATGCCTGAGAAGGTTTACGCGACAACCGGAAACGCCCTCCATTACTGTGCCTTAGCGGCTGAAAGACTTCATCTGCCCCACACTCTTTGATCTCGAAGACCGTTGCGAGCAATTCCCCCAGACGCCCTTTGGGAAAGCCTTTCTTGGCGAACCACGCAAGATACTCGGCAGGAAGATCAAACACGGGAACCCCACGGGGTGGATACTTGGAGGGCCCATACTTTCCGAACGGCATACTCGTTCTCCCTATTTCCTCGAGCAGACTACTGAAATCCTCCCTGTCAATTTCGGTGAAATCCACATCCTTAGAAGAGCATGCCCTCCCGCATGGTCAAGACTGCAGCTCAAAGATCAAACTGCAACTGCGACTTACTGCCCGCGTCGGCGAAGCGGACTCCAACCCCAACAAGCCGCACACCTTTCCCCTGACTCCTACCCCAGGCCTCTTCGAGTAATTGACGACAGATATGACTCTCCATGACCGGCCTGATCTCACGTTGCTGTGCAGCACCCTCCGGAGCTCTCTCCGCCGTTGTCTGTGTGAAATCAGAAAACTTCAACTTCACCACCAACGATTTAATCACCCGCTCCTGATATTTTGTGACAATTGTCTCCTCTACTCCCGATCTCAACTCTTCCATGATGTCGACTAGAGCAAGAAAGTCCTCCACATCCTCTTTGAGGGTTCTCTCGCTACTGACAGACTTGCGAATCCGATCGGTCCTTACGGGCCGATTATCGATACCGCGACAGAGCGCATACAGCTCCAGGCCCCAGCTGCCGAATAGATCTGCCAACTCAAACTTACTGATCCGCTGTAGATCTCCACATGTAAGAACGTCTACTGACGCAAGCCTCTCCTCAGTCTTGCGTCCTACCCCGTGAAGCCTTCTCACGGGTAGATGCTCAAGAAACTCCTCTACCTCTCCCGGCTTGATCTCAAATTGCCCATTCGGCTTTTTCCAATCACTTGCAATCTTGGCCAGCAACTTGTTGGGTGCAATTCCCGCAGAAGCCGTTAACCCTGTTTCTTCTTCAATCCTCCTTCTGATCTGCGAAGCGATCGATACCCCTGACTCATTGTTACTCGTAACGTCAAGGTAAGCCTCATCGAGCGAAAGCGGCTCGACCAAGTGCGTGTAGCGATTAAAAACATCTCTCACTTTCCGTGACTCCTCCCTGTAGACCTCGAACCGGGTCGGCATCACGATCAGGTCCGGACAAAGCTGAAGGGCCTTAAAAGTAGGCATCGCCGAACGACACCCATACTTCCGCGCTTCGTAATTCGCCGTGGTGAGGACCCCGCGCTCTCTTCCTCCCACCGCCACGGCCTTCCCTTTGAGCGAAGGATTATCGCGCACCTCGATCGCGGCATAAAAGCAGTCCATATCGATGTGCAGAATCGAACGCATCTGAACAAACGTTACTTCAAAACACCAATATCTCAAACACGTGAACACCCCAACGACCGAAGTTAAATCGTACGGATGCTGGAATTAGCACAACACACTACCGGACAACCCCTGACTATCATGCCATGCGTTTCACCCCGCTGAGCTGCGCTCCCAGCCCATTCTCTCCCACTCCTGTCGACTCCCGAACCTACGACACCCCCATCAGCCCGACAGCTGGCCCATGATCTGTTCAGTCAGCGATTTTACCAGTTCCTCCGCATTCACGTCGAGCTCGCCCCCAGGCGCTCCGGGTTGACTTCCCGGCAATTCGCAGACCGCTCCTGGGCGGAACTCAGAGTTATCACATAGTTCGCACTCCTTCCAGTCCGCACGTTTATCCTCCATTCCTAGACTTGACCGAAGCTCGATCAACTCCTTTGCCTGACTACCACTGATGGTCAGAAGATCTTTCCCCTTTAGCTGAGCGGCGAGCAGGACCGTCTGGCAATAAGCATCCGTGTTTTCCATTTTCCAGTAGGCGTCCTCTATGTCCTTACCCCACGTAATCACTCCATGATTGATCATCAGAACCGACATATGCTCAATCGCTGCTTCACCAACAGCCTTGGCGTTCGCCGGAGTTCCAGGCGTCTGGTAATCCGCCATACCTATCTCTCCAAGGAAGACCTCAGCCTCTGGGATCATACAGGTCGGTGGGCGCACACCTGCGACTGCAAAGGCAGTTCCATGCGGTGGATGAGCATGACAACAGGCCTTCGCCTTTGGCTGCCTCTTCATGATCGCCATATGAGTCAGACACTCACTAGTGCGTCGCCTCGTCCCAGCAAGCTGATTTCCGTCAAGATCGATCAGAGCCATATCCTCCGGCCTCATAAAGCCTTTGGAGATCAGAGTGGGAGTACAAAGAACCAGGTTATCTCCGACTCTGATTGTTAGATTTCCACCATTTCCATCGGTGTAGTTCTTTCTCCACATCCGGTCGCCGATATCAACCATCCTCTCCTTAAGATCCGTGAGGTCCTTCGAGCGAAAGAACCTTGCGATTTCTTCCGGAGATTGTGGATCGCTTCCTGGGGCCCATTTGAACTCATAGTCGGGAACTCCTGGCACTACAGGCTCAGGAGCATCCGATTCAACCCGTCTGCGACGGGATTGGGACTCTTTGATCACGTCTTTAGCTGTAGGAGTCAGGAGTGCTCCCTCGGGGATCGAGTCTAAGCCTTTTCCTTCCCGGAGAAGCCCCTCTACATCACGGCCAGTAAATACCTTTTTCATACTTCCTTCTTTAATCGTCGTCGTCCTCTGGAGGATACGGGTGATGTTCAATCCAGTCGAAAATTGCCACAGTGATGGCATCGATAGGGGTCGGGGCCTTGAAAGGAGCAGTCGCTTCTGCTCCCTCCACAAAACCCACAATATCCGTCTCTCCTGCTCCCAGGTCGTCATAAACAACCAGAGATGGCAGAGACGTCATGCGAGGCTCAATATCGCATGCTGTATTTAACTGCTCTCCCTCAAGCGGATTGACCAGAAGCCAGCGAGTAGCCCGCAGAGCCGGATCCTGAACCCCCATTGTAACCTTCCCTATGACTTGTCCAATCCGCATAATTACTCGTCGATAAGGCCCTGAATATAATTTCGAACCGGCGAACTCTCATCGTCCACGATGCCCCGCGCACCGATTCCGTCAGTGCTTACGAAAACACGCTGGTGGAGCGCTGCACCAAAAAGGTCGATCGCCACAAAGGGCGGCGCCCCATTAGACTCTCCATCCGAGTTCTCTTGCCTGCAAAGAAGCATGCTAAACCCCTTCAGACTTGGATGACTGTGGGTCGCAACCGCATTCCCAACTACTCGGCACATCAACATCGCGACCTATACAATCCTCAGGTTTTCTACCATCACGCAACGCCTGACCCGGGTAAACGTTTTGGGCGTTGTAATTCCCTCGCCTGTTGTAGTGGCAACCGAATAGCTTAGATACCCTTCGCCTCCCAGCCCGAGACCTGCAACACACGGGCCGTTCTTCACAAAAATCGTCGTGTCCATCTGACGCCCCATGTGAGTCATATGGCCCACGTTCGTTGAGTGAATAATCGCTGAATGACGGTAGCCATGCTCCGCAACCTTCGCTTGCTCCACTGCAGTCTCAAAGTCAGCCACCGGAACAATAGGAACCATTGGCATCATCTGCTCTTCTTGAACATAGGGGTGACTCTTATCCGCCTCCGCGAACAGCAACTCACAGCGATCACCGAAACTTGCACCAGCAGCTGCAGCGAGACGGGCCGGGCTGGCCCCGACGAAGTCGCGATTCACAACCGCGTGGGAGCATCCACCCCCATCATCTTTCTGGGTAAAGGCCACACCCGTTAACTTCTCCAGCTGCGTTCCGGTCAACTTTCCAGCACCTGCACTTTCCAGCGATGCCATAAATTCCTTAAAAACCGAATCGACTACGAACACGGCCTTCTCCCCGATACAGAGAAGATTGTTATCAAAAGAAGCACCCTCGATCACGCTTTGGGCTGCTGCTGGGAGATCTGCGGTTTCATCCACCACTACGACGGGATTACCGGGACCTGCACAAATAGCCCTCTTTCCAGAAGTCATGGCCGCCTTAACGACAGCTGGTCCTCCGGTGATCACCATTATCGCGATCAGATCGTGTTTTGAGATCTGCTCAAAGGATTCCAGAGTTGGATTCTCAATAACGCAGATCAGGTTTTCGATCCCGAGCTCTTTTGCGATTGCACGGTTGTATTCCCGGGCAGCCAACGCTGCGCTTTTGGCCCCACCTGGATGAGGATTGAAGACCACCGCATTCCCCGCGGCGACCATGTTGATCACATTCCCGGTCAAGGTTGGAACAGAATGCGTCACCGGAAGAATGGCACCCACCACTCCGAATGGGGCATATTCCTCAAGAGTAATCCCATTATCTCCACTTAGAGCATAGGGCTGGAGCCACTCGACGCCGGGCACCTTGTCCATAATCTCCAACTTTGCGACCTTGTGATCCAAGCGGCCGATTCCTGTTTCCTTTAATTCAAACCGGCCCCAGCTCTCCGTGTTTGCAGCACAGACACTCTTGACGATCTCAATCACTTTGGAGCGCCCCTCCAACCCAAGATTCTTCAATTGGAGAAATGAGTCCTGAGCCGCATGAGCCGCAGTGTTTACACAATCAAAAACCCCAAAGTGTCCAGCGCCTGCTATTGGTCCAGAATGACAACCACAGTTGCCTCCTAGAGACAATGCATTCTGCGGGGCGGAGCCTGCCCCGGAAGCGGGAACTCCAGCTGAGCTGACCGGGCGCCCCAGATCCGCCATCACCTTCTCCACAACTCCTCGGAGCATGTCCTGGTCAATCTTGATACTCATAGTGTTCCTTTCCAAATTTTGAGCGAGGCCTATGACCCGTCATAGACTTTGCCTCCAAGAACATCGACGCTGTCGACGACCGCTACCACTGCCGCATCAACAGGAAGCTGCTTCAGCCCGCCTGCCTGCCTCGCGGAACTACCTTGGCAGAACATGACCATCGACCCTTCTCCTGCACCGACCGTGTCAACGGCCACAATGGTATTGGAACCATCGCGCAATTGCGTCGGATCGTCCTCGTCGACAAGCTTCGGACGAAGGATAAGGAGCTTCTGCCCCACCATACTCTCGTCTTTCTTGGTGGCCACAACGTGACCAATGACCTCTGCGAGAAACATTACTCTCAGGGATCCTTACCTATTTCGACTTTGAAGCCGGCTTCTCACCCACAATCACGGGGTCAATTGCCTCGTCCGGACGAGCTATCACGTGCGCGGTGACAACCTCGCCAAGACTAGCCGCAGTATCAGCACCTGCATCAATTGCAGCTTTTACTGCGGCCACATCGCCAGTTACTACCGCATTACAAAGGCCACTGCCTATGCTCCTCATTGGTCCTGTTAACTCGACGCTCGCAGCCTTAAGAGCCGCGTCTACGCCACTGACGAGACAACACAGACCGCGTGTCTCGAGAAGTCCTACTGCTTGTTTTCCCATTGTTCTATTGTTGTTTAATTTAAATTCGTAACTTTCTGATAAACCTCTCTTGCAAGAACCAGCTCCTCATTAGCTGGTATCACTAAAATCTGGACTGGCGATTCCTCCCTGCTGACCTTGGCTTCGCCACCACCAGCGGTTTTATTCCTTTCTGCATCGAGCATTATTCCCAATCCTTCCAAACCCTCGCAGACAGCAGCTCTGAGCCATGGGTTATTCTCCCCGATACCGGCGGTAAAAACGAAGGCGTCAAGCCCTCCCAACTCGAAAAGCATTGAAGAGGCCCATCGCCGGACCTCATAGACAAAGAGCTCAACCGCAATTTGAGCCTCGGCGTTCCCTTCGAGCGCAGCTGAACGAACATCGCGCATATCGTTCCCAACACCAGAAACCCCTAGCAAGCCGCTCTCTGAAGAGAGCTGCTGAGACGCCTCCTCGATTGTGAGACCAAGCGCCTTTGCCGCATAGGGCAAAGCACCCGCATCAAGATCACCCACTCTGTTATTCTGCGGCACACCGCTCTGAGGGGAGAACCCCATGCTCGTGCCGATCGCCACCCCATTTCGGATACCTGTAACCGAGCTACTTCCGCCGAGGTGACAGGATATCACGCGAAGGGGACGCTCCAACTTTTGAGGCCCTTCCTGATACAGCCCGCGAACCAGCTTCGCGACGTCGGGACGTCCCAGCATCTCAGCAGACCTCTCGGCAATGAATTTATGACTCGCTCCATGAAAGCCATGCCGTCTGACACCCACATCATACCATGCTTGGGGAATGGCATATCGTCGCCCTGCCTCTGGCACCCACTGGTAAAATGCAGTCTCAAAAAGAGCAATCCTACGGGCTTCGGGAAGAATTTCCCGGAACTGCCTGATCCCATCCGCATAGGCAGGATTATGCGCCGGCGCAACGTCGGCAAAACCCTCAAGAGCTTCGATCACCTCGTCACCGGCCTCCACACACCCACTTAAATTTCTACCGAGCACGGTTTTAAATCCCACCGCTTCAATCTCGCCCGGGGATGTGACTCCATCGTTTTCCAGGGATACGAGCGCATCACGAATGGCCTCCCCATGATCAGAGATACGTTCATACCCACCCTCTGCCAACTGACTCTCCTCATCCTCACCCATTTCAAACAGGCGGAATTTGAAAGACGTTGAGCCAAGGTTGGCTACGAGAATCTTCACGTTGATTTCGGGGGAGAACCGAGATTAGATTTCAACCAATTTCGAGAGATCCTCGTGAGGGCGAGGGATCACCTGGGTAGAGGCAACCTCACCTACCTGCGAGGCCGCCTCCGCACCGGCATCTACCGCCGCCTTCACTGCTGCGACATCACCAGCGTAAAACCCGGTAACGAGGCCGGCGCCAATCTTTGTCCATCCCAGCATCGAGACATCTGCTGCCTTCAGGGCGGCATCGGAGGCCTCGATTATTGAGACCAGGCCCCGCGTTTCTATAATTCCTACTGCTTGTTTAGCCATGATTTCGGAGGTTTTTGGTTATGAGAGATCAAAACGTTTCAGAAGGTCTTCATGAGGTCTGGGAATCACGTGAGAGCTAATCAACTCTCCCACCTTGTCAGCAGCTTCGGCTCCAGCGTCGACTGCCGCCTTTACGCTCCCAACATCTCCCTGCACGATCGTGGTCAGGAATCCTGCTCCGATGGAGATCTGCTTGATGAAGCTGACATCAGCAGCTTTTACCATAGCGTCAGCGGCCTCTACGTTGCCGGCGTATCCTTTTGTTTCAACTAGTCCGAGAGCTTGTCTCATATTCTTATCCTTTGGTTGTTTGGTTCATCATTTCGCGAGCTACTTGATAAGCTCACAGTAAGTATCTGTCTGCAGCCCGCAGGCATTCCCTTCATCGGTGTCAATATGCACCTCGAGATTGAAGCTGGAATCCACTCGGACAACCACGTTCTCAAAAGTCACCGGGCAAGAGCCATGCACTCTCATCTTCATCGTGTCCTTATGGCTCACATCATAGTAAGCAGCATCTTCCGGACTCATGTGCACATGGGGCGCTGCGCGGATCACACCCTCAGGCATCTCGAAAAAACCCTTGGGACCCATAAGCATGCATCCGGGGCTCCCTTGGATATCCCCTGAAAGACGTAGAGGAATATCAAAGCCAAGAGCGATGGCATCCGTGTAGGCCAATTCAATCTGATTAAACTCTCGGCAGGGACCAAGAATCCTGAGATTAGAGATGACACGACTCCTTGGTCCAACAAGAGTGACCGTCTCTTTCGCTGCGAAGGCACCGGTCTGGTAAAGACCCTTCATCGGGGTCAACTCGTAGCCAGGCCCAAAAAGCTCCTCCACCGCCCGCGGCGACAAATGGCAATGTCTCGCGCTGACGTTAACAACCAAACCATTCGGAGCGGACGCAGAGCTTGGGAGGGCCACTCCGAGTTTCGCGTAGACCTGCTCGCGAACCATATGCTCAACGACTGCCCGGGGAATATTGGAATCAACTGGCATTTTCCAGAAATCAGCACGGGTATGCTTGGGTTTTCTTGACTAGTCAATCACTTTCCAAGATATTCCCAATTCAAACACAGATTTTACCAATTTTACTCAAGCCCCAATTCTGATGTTACCCATTGAACGCCAATCTTTTATCATCTCCAAGCTCTCGGAGGAGGAATCTGTGAGAACAACGGATCTCGCGATTACACTCGAAGTCACGGACGAGACCGTGCGTAAAGACCTCGAAAACCTAGAGCAAAGGGGTGAGCTCCTCCGCATCCACGGAGGGGCGGTTCGCCCCAATCAAAGCCGGGTTGAACTCGCTCTCAACGAGCGCAAGCAAGTGAATCGAGAGGCAAAGACCGCCATTGCCCGTCTTGCGGCAAAGCAGATCGAACCTAATGACACGATCTTTATTGATGCCTCTTCTACTGCTCTCACCCTTGTTGAACATCTCCCGGGATTCCACCTGACTGTCCTAACCAATGCTCATAATGTAATTACTGCCCTAGCGGATCGAGAGGGAATCGATATCGTCTGCACCGGAGGGATCTACGAGCCGCGATCCCGCTCCTACATAGGCCTGCCCGCAGAGTCCACTATGCGTAAGCACAATATTCACAAGATGTTCTTCTCCTGTAATGGGATTCACCTCGAACGGGGAATCTCTGAGACCAACTCCCGGCAGGCGTCCTTCAAGGAGCGAGTGATCGAATGTTCGGAGAATGTCTACTGCCTTGCCGACTCCACCAAGATTGGACTCAAGTCGTCTTTCTTCTTCGCTGAAATCTCTGATCTTACTACTGTCGTAACCAATGAGGACAGCGATCCGGGATTCATTGCCGCTCTTACCAATCGGAAGATTGAAGTGTTGAAAGCCTGATGGAGACCCTGCTACGGTGTTGCCCCACTTAACCTCGCTTCCGCTTCGAAAACGTATTTTTAATCCTGTTCGTTGGCCGGTATGTTTTACCTGCTGAGGTTCTAAGAAGCACAGATCTTACCCCCTCGCTAAAGCCATGAACGATAAGGTGTACCTCGCGATTGACCTTGGAGCGGGTAGTGGACGTCTCTTGGCGGGTCGAACCGACCTGAAAAATCTAGACCTCGAAGAAGTCCATCGGTTCGAGAATCCCGGGACCAATTTGCCGGGCGGGTTGGTTTGGAATGTCGTGGGCCTTTACCGGGAAATCCTTCACGGCCTCAAATTGGCGGTCGCGAGATATGGCGAGAGGATTCAATCTCTTGGAATTGATACCTGGGGAGTGGATTTCGCTCTCCTGGACGCTCAGGGGCGCCTCCTTGGGCTGCCCCATCAATATCGGGATTCCCGCACTGACGGGATGGAGGAGGAATGTGAGCGCCGCTACGGGAACGCCAAAATGTATCAAGAGACGGGAATCATGCCCTTCTTCCTCAATTCCTCCCATCAGCTTCTCGGCGAAGCAGTGAGGGATGGTGCCGCTCTCTTGAATGCTTCCCATTTTGTCATGATTCCCGACCTTCTCGCTTATTGGCTCACGGGTCGGATCTCTGTAGAGCGCACAAACGCCTCCACCACCCAGCTCTTTTCTCCGATCACCAAGGATTGGGCGTGGGACGTGATTGACGGACTGGGACTTCCTCGAAAGATATTTGGTGAAGTCGTCGAGCCCGGCACACCTCTAGGCAACCTTCGGGAGGTCGTCGCGACCAACCTCGGCGGGGATTTTCCTGTGATTGCAACCACTACTCATGACACAGGTGCTGCGGTCACCGGCATTCCGGGAGACGGCGACTATGCCTTTATCTCCTCGGGCACGTGGTCAATTATTGGAACCGAGCTTAGCGATCCTATTCTCACCGAGGAAGCTTTCCGTGCCGGATGGGCAAACGAGCAAGGTGTGGAAAACACCACGCGTTTCCTTCGTAATATTTCTGGGGCATGGCTCTTTCAGGAGTGCGTACGTCAATGGCGCTCTGAAGGTGATGAATCATCCTACGCGGAGCTGGATGAGCTCGCGGAAAACGCCCCGGCCTTCGGATCACTTGTGGATCCGGACCACGATGCACTTAAAGCACCCGGCGGCATGCCTGAAAGAATTCAGACACTCTGTCGAGACACCGGCCAGAAGCCCCCCAGCGGGAAAGGCGAGATACTCAGACTGGTGGCGGAAAGCGTTGCCTTCAAGCACCGGGTGAGATTCGACCAACTACGAGAAATTACTGGCAAGAACCTGAGCCGAATTCACATGGGAGGAGGCGGCATTAAAAACGAGCTCCTTGCTCAATCTATCGCTACGTGCTGTGGAGTTCCTGTCCACGCAGGCCCCATTGAGGCTACCGCATGTGGAAATTTGATAACCCAGATGGTTGCCACAGGTGACCTCCCCGACATTGCCGCGGGAAGAGAGCTTATCAGGCAATCCATTCCTCTGAAGATCTTCTCTCCATCCGATCCAACTCCCTGGGAGAATAACCTCCAGCGATTTGAGAGCCTCCTTTAAAATCAAAGCTGCGTCCTATGCCCATTAACTCAAGACACCCCTCCATCGAACATCTTCGGGACAAGGCCCGGCGCCGCATGCCGGGCTTCGCCTTTGACTATCTTGAGGGTGGTTGTAATTCCAATATCAACCTGCAACGCAACACCGAGGAGATCCGCGATATCCGTCTGCAGCCCTATTATATTCGGGATTACGCGGGATCTGATCTTCGCACCGAGCTCTTCGGTCAGACTTATGACGCACCCTTCGGCATCGCTCCCATTGGCCTTCAAGGCCTGATGTGGCCTCGCTCCACCGAGATTCTAGCCAAGGCCGCAACGGAACATAACATTCCATTTATTCTCAGCACTGTTGGCACTGCCAGTATCGAGGAGGTCTCTGAAATTACAGGGGGCAAAGCATGGTTCCAGCTCTATCACCCGGCAGAAGACGAGCTGAGAGATAAGATTCTTGCAAGGGCCAGCGCTGCGGGCTGCCCCGTTCTCGTCATTCTCGCTGACACTCCGACATTCGGGTATCGCCCCAAGGAAATCCGTAATGGTCTTTCTATTCCTCCTCGAATGACCCCGAGGAACGTCATTCAGATGATGCTGCACCCCACTTGGTCTTTTTCACAGCTAGCCGCAGGAGTGCCCAAATTCAAAACAATGACTCCCTACATTCCCAAGGGTCTCAGCATGAAGCATCTCGGTCTCTTTATGAACAAGACCTTCTCGGGCAGATTGAACGAGGACCGCATTAAGGCTATCCGGGATCGCTGGAATGGAAAACTCGTCGTCAAGGGTATCGTCAACGAGGAGGATTGCGAAAAAGTTCACCGTTTAGGGGCGGACGGAATTATCGCATCGAATCACGGTGGAAGGCAACTCGACGCCGGACAATCGACCATCAGGCCGATTCCTTCGCTCGCCGAATCCTACGGAGACAAGCTCACCGTCATGATCGACAGTGGCTTACGAGGAGGGCCGGATATTGCATGCTCTCTGGCAAGTGGCGCTCGTTTCACCTTTCTTGGGCGTTCCTTCATGTATGGCGTCGGCGCGCTCGGTCGTTCGGGTGGCGATCACACCATCTCCATGATTAAGCGGCAGCTCCAACAGGTTATGGAACAACTGGCCTGCGAGCGGGTTACTGATTTTCCCAATCACCTTGTCTGACAAGGGGCACTGAGCCCTCCCCACCTGTGGAGAGATCTAAAATCTCCATTCGAGATGCCCAGTCATGGACTTTCGATTCCCAAACCCGGCCTCAAGAGTCAGTAACACGTTATCCGAAAACCTGTAACGGAATCCAAGCTGGGTATTCCATCCTTCTTCAGCCTCGAGCTCTAGGTCATAATTGAGAACGAGACCATCCAGGTCAAACACTCCGGATTGACGCTCTGCTACACGCTGGTAAGTGGCTCCGCACCAAAGCTCTAAAGCCTCCCGGCGCACACCGAACTTCGGCATGATCATCCAGCTGGGAATCGACTCTATCTCCCCTTTAACGTCGGTGTATGCGTAAATACCGGTAAGGGATAAAAACCACCAGTCCTGTCCATACGCGAGGGTTGTCCCACCCGCATACACAGTGCCATCGTAATTGACGGCAATTTGGTCGGTGCCGATCAGCTCAACTGCAGCCGGCGTCAGCCCCACACCTGTCTGTCCGTCGACCACTCCAACCATGGCATGAACATTCAGGAAGGGCAGAATCCAGAAATCCGCCTTTGTTCCCCATTGGGACACGTCATTTTCTATCTCCGAGAGGAGCAGGGTTGGGTCAACTTCGATAGGCAAGTCGATCGTGAAAGTATCCAACGCGTAATTCTGTTCCTGCGAATAACCAACTGCCGTGATCCCAGCCCGCTGCGGCCAGGCAGGATCCCATTCAGTCAACATTTCACTCAAAGTTTGTGCCCCGAGACCACTTGGAAACCCGACAAACCCCATCACCATCAGAAGGTGTAACACTCGCACCACCAGTAACTTCATAGAATCAGTGAGCAAATTCAAGGCGCTCACGCAACTCACTTCTTATACGGAGGTAACTTTGGAGTAAAACAGTTGCATCGTCACGATTACGGTCAAAAGTTTCACTCCAACAGTATACAATTTTTTTCCTACTCCCTTGGTATTTCTCCTGCTCAGACTTTTCCTGTGGAACCGATACAAATTCCTGACACCCTGGGCGCTCTGCTTCTCCCTGAATGCACCCTTTTTCCTCATGGCGCTCTGCCCTTGCACATCTTTGAACCTCGGTATCGTCAGATGCTGACCGAGGCCGTCGAGGGCAGTTGTGTATTTTGTATTGGGACCTTGACCACCACGGAAACCGCAGATCTTGAATCCTGCACGGCTCCGGTAGGCACTGCTGGTTTGATCCGTGCTTCCCGCGAGGATCATGAAGGGCGCTCCAATCTATTACTTCATGGACTCTGCCGGGTCCGGTTCGTCGAGTGGTTGGGAGAAAAACCCTTTCCCTATGCCCGCGTGCGCCCCGTGAAATCTTCTCCACTCGAAAAATCGGCTAGCGGTGAGAAAACTCGGAGCCTTCGCGAGGCCGTTGAAGCCATTCTTCTAGGCCTGCCGGACGAGCTAGTTTCCGAGGTCAGGAAGATCCTCGACCGGGCTCCAGAACCGGAGGTCATGGCCGATGCTGTTTCCCAGCAATTCGTCCAAGATTCTGACGTGAGACAAGCCCTGCTCGAGGAGCAAAGCGTGAGCCAGCGCATCAGCAAACTGGTCGACTATCTTCGCACCGTCCGAAGCGAGGACAACTAAGGTCCCAAGCACCCCACCATCGGATTCCCAACCGGAAGGCACCTACCCGCCGGTCTTCATCTTCCCGGACAAGATAGCGCCCTCGTCCATTTTCAGACTTCCGGTCGTAATATCGCCATCGAGCTTCGAGTTCGCTTTCAACTCGCACCTCTCCGCACGGATCGCACCCTTCACTTTCCCGAACAGCTTCACCTCTCCGGTCTTAATGTCTCCCTTGATCCGAGCATTTTCGCCGATCGTCAGCGATCCTTGGTCGGACTTTATTTCCCCATCCACTTTCCCATCAATGATCATGTCGTTCTGAAACTTAATCGTCCCGGTAATCTCAATCCCTTGTGCGAGGACATTCTTCGTGCTGGACATGGGTCTAAGTTGGCCAGTTGACTTCTCCCAATGCAATAAAGGAGTTCGTAAATTTCATCTCCCTTAAAAAAACGAACGGAGTTATTCACAATTTGGAACCTTTTGGAAATCACCACCAGACGAACCGGTTAGGAATACAGACAGGCAGCCTCTGCCGGAACGAGATCCCAGGCCCCACTGAATTACCAAAACCTTAGTCAAAAAGGGCTCGACGATCTCCGATCCCGGCAGGCTGCCTCTTTCTTGTCCGGGATCAACCTCCTACCGGAAGCAGTGTGATCTGACGAAATTCCAACTTGAATTGCTCTTCCCGCAGGAGGATTCGTCCCGGCTTCTCATGCCCGACCGCTTCATTCACGAGAAGGCCATTGAGATAGACCTTCACCAAGCCATCACGAACCTCAAGGCGCATCTCATGCCACTCATTCAACGGCTCCTTTACCTCCCTCATTCGGCGCTGAGCGAAGCCGAGCTCCTTGCCTTCGACCTTTGCCCGGAATGCCCCAATCTTATAAAGATCCCCTGAACCGCCCGGCAATAATTGCACCTCGAGGTAATCTCCCCCATCCATCCGGAAACCACCCGCTGGCTGCCCATTCCGGGGAGTCATCATTATCCCGATTCCGCCATCCGCTCCCGGTTGCGAGGCCCGGTAGGACACCACAAGGACATAATCCTCAAATTCAGCGTTGGTTCGCAGGTCACCCGGACCTTCCCCGGGGCAATGCAGGACCCCATCCTCTACCTTCCAGCTCACCTCATTGGGCGCGACCTTATTTCCTCTCCGGTAGGGCGTCCACCCGGTCAGGTTTCTACCATTGAAAAGCGCGATCACCCTTGACTCGCCCACCCTTCCCTTAAGCACGAATTCTCCCTTGAGAAACTCTTCCCACTTTTGCACGGCCGCCTTCCTGACTTCTGACCGACCGATAGGACTGTAACCGAAATTCTGGCGGGTCAAGGCCTGCAACCCCTCCCACGCGCGAATACGGACCGCCGTGGATTCCGAGTCCAGAAACTCCGCCAAGCCGCGTGCTCCGG
>TARA_B100001057_G_scaffold137991_1_pt1 | contig 15624 bp, 15 predicted proteins | sample TARA_B100001057 | Tara Oceans TARA_B100001057 (sample SAMEA2621839) | marine metagenome | biome: marine biome (ENVO:00000447); feature: surface water layer (ENVO:00002042); material: "saline water (ENVO:00002010), including plankton (ENVO:xxxxxxxx)" | depth 5 m
CTTACTGAAAAATACTCTAAAATTGTTGAAAAAAACAATGGTGAAATTGTTAAAACTGAAAACTGGGGACTTTTAAATTTTTCTTACCTTATTAAAAAAAATAAAAAAGGAAGCTATATTCATTTTAAGATTAAAGGAAAAGGTAAAGTTGTTGAGGAATTAGAAAAAAATGAGGCAATTGATAAAAAATTATTGAGGTACCTAACAGTCAAAGTTAAGAATTTCGACTTAGATACAAATTACTTTTCAAAAAGAGATGAAGGTGAAAAATTTGAAAAAAAGGAAAAAACACCAAACTAATTATGCCTAAGAGACAAAGTGGAAATAAAAAAAGTAAACAAAGTAATTTTGCAAAGTTAAGTATTTTTCAACCGAATAAATATAAATTCAAAAAAAGCTGTCCTTTGTCGGTAAAAGGTGCCCCAAAAATAGATTATAAAAACGTAAAATTACTCAAAAAATATATGTCAGAAAATGGAAAAATTTTGCCCTCAAGAATAACTAATGTAAGTCAAAAAAAACAAAGAGAACTATCTTTATCAATAAAAAGAGCAAGAAATCTAGCGCTATTATAAAATGAAAGTTATTTTATTAGAAAATGTAAAGAGAATTGGATCAATTGGTGAAGTAATTGATGTTAAAAGAGGATTTGCTAGAAACTTTTTAATAGCAAATAAAAAAGCATTGTATGCTTCAAAAGAAAATATTAAAGAAGTTGAAAAAATTAAATCAGATTTAGCTAAAAAGGATAATGATAAAAAAACAGATGCTCAAAAAATTTCTGAAAAAATTGATAAAAAAGAATATTTAGTCAAGAAGCTTAGCACAGAGAATAACGAACTATATGGCTCAGTCAAACCAACAGAAATTTCAAAATTAATTCAAGAAGTAAACAAAATTGATATCAAACCATCGATGATACAGCCAGTTAAAGAGATCAAGTCTCTTGGAAAATATAAGGTAAAAATTTCATTACACTCTGCAGTTGATGCAGAAATTATAATTAATGTACAATCTGCTGAAACTATTCAGTAATTATACAATTTCATCCACAGTAATATTTTTAAATTTTTTATAAAGCTTTTTAATATAGATTGTCTGTATGGAGAATAATTTAAGTATAGTTAAAAATAATTTCAAAGAACTTCCAAACAATATTGAGGCAGAACAATCAGTTATTGGATCGATATTAGTCACGAATGAAATTTTTGATGAAATAAGTACAATTATTTCAGGTATCAATTTTTATGATCCTATGCACCAAAAAATTTATAATGCTATAGAAAAATTAATATATAAAGGAATGTTAGCAAACCCTATCACTCTTAAAAATTATTTCGAGAATGAGAAAGATGATTTAAATGTTCCAGAATATTTAGTTAAGATAACAAAATTTTCTACATCAATAAGACAAGCAATTGAGTATTCAAAAATTATTTATGACATGTTTGTAAGACGTGAATTAATAAAAATTTCTGAGCAAACTATAGATACTGCGAAAATTAATGATCTAAATGTTAGCGGTCAAAATATTATTGAAAATTCTGAAAAATTATTATTTGATTTAGCTGAAAATGGCTCATTTAACTCTTCATTAGTAAAATTTGACGATGCAATGAAACAAACAATCGAAATGGCTTCAGCTGCTTACAAAAATGAAGGTGGAATAGTTGGAGTACCTACTGGATTAAGAGATTTAGATGATAAGTTAGGAGGATTGCATAAGTCAGACTTAGTTATTATTGCAGGAAGACCTTCGATGGGTAAGACATCATTGGCAACTAACATTGCTTTCAATGCAGCTAAGCATATTCAGGATAATGGGAAAAAATCATCTGTAGCATTTTTTTCACTTGAGATGTCATCAGAACAGTTATCAACAAGAATTTTATCAGAACAAGCTCGTATAGGATCAAACGATATAAGACGTGGAAGAATTTCAGATGAACAATTTGACCAGTTTTTAGAAACTTCTAAAAATATTGCTGAACTCCCACTATATATAGATGAAACTCCAGCGATTAGTATTGCTGCAATGAGTAACAGAGCTAGAAGAATAAAAAGAATCCACGGACTTGAAATGATTATTGTTGATTACATTCAACTTATGACAGGAAATACTGCTAATAAAGATGGAAGAGTACAAGAAATTTCTCAAATTACACAAGGACTAAAAGCAATGGCAAAAGAACTTGGTATTCCTGTAGTGGCGTTATCTCAACTCTCAAGACAAGTCGAACAAAGAGACGATCACAGACCTCAATTAGCAGATTTAAGAGAATCTGGATCAATTGAACAAGACGCAGATGTGGTAATGTTTGTTTACAGAGATGGCTATTATTTACAGAGAAAAGAGCCAAGACAAGCAACTGTAGAACATGCTGAGTGGCAAGCAAAAATGAATGAAGTTTCACATTTGGCTGAAATTATAATTCAGAAACAACGACATGGACCAATTGGTAAAATAACTCTTGAATTTGAGGAAAGATTTACAAAATTTAAAGATACTCAAATTAATTAATTTCCAATATAAAAGAAATTATGTTCACCAATTTGTATGAAAATGCAATTTTAAAAAACCCTAAATCTATTTTTGTAATTTTAATAATTTTATTGTTAAGTTTTGGTTATTACTCTAAGGACTTTAGATTAGACGCATCATCCGAAACTTTATTAATTGAAGGAGATCCTGATCTTGAATATTTAAAAGAAATCAATGATCGATATGGTTCAAAAGAATTCTTAGTTCTAACTTATACTCCTAATGAGGATATGATTGCTGATTCATCTATTAACAACCTTCTAAGTTTGAAATATAAGATTCAAAGCCTAGATTGGGTTCACAGTGTGATTACTCTCTTAGACATTCCTTTATTAGATAATTCAGATGCCCCTCTACAGGAACGTTTAGAAAGTTATAAAACTCTTAAAGATAATGATGTTAATAAACAAAGGGGGTTTAAAGAAATTTTAGATAGTCCTGTATTTAGAAATTTTGTTATTAGTGAAGATGGTAAAACAAGTGGAATAATTGTAAATATAAAAAAAAACCAAGTACCAGATGATATTAAAAATAAATCCCGAGATGAATTACAAGAGTATAGAGATCTAATAAAAAAACAAAATCATAAAAATATTCTTGAGATAAGAGATGTTATTAAGAGCTATGAAGATATTGGAAAAATTTATCTTGGAGGAATTCCTATGATTGCTGATGACATGATGACATTTATCAAAAGTGATATTGTTGTTTTTGGTCTTGGGGTTTTGTTATTCATTATTGTTACTCTTTGGTTTGTGTTTAGAAAAATAATTTGGATCATAGTTCCAATAAGCAGTTGTTTTTTTTCAGTGATTATTATGATGGGTATTCTTGGTCTGTTAGGATGGAAAGTTACTGTGATTTCCTCTAATTTTATTGCCTTAATGTTGATTTTAACAATGGCAATGAACATTCATATGAGTACCAGATATTTACAGCTTAAAAAATCAAACCCCTACAAGACTAATTTAGAAATTCTAACTCTTACCACAAATAAGATGTTTTGGCCGATACTCTACACGGCTCTAACAACAATAATCGCTTTTTTATCTTTAATCTTTAGTGAAATTAAACCAATTATAGATTTTGGATGGATGATGACTTTTGGATTAATTACATCTTTTATTATTACTTTTACCTTACTTCCAACTTTGCTGAATTTTACACCTACCACTAATACTTATGTAAAAAAATATGAAGAGACAAAAATTACAAAATTTTTAGGAAATTTATCACTAAACTATCAAATTCCTATTTTTATTGTTTCATTTTTTATTATTTTTATAAGCATATTTGGAATATCAAAATTAGAAGTTGAAAATAGTTTCATAAATTATTTTAGTAAAAAAACAGAGATATATAAAGGTATGAAATTAATTGATGAAGAACTTGGAGGAACAACACCTTTGGAAGTAATATTAAAATTTCCAGAAATTCAAAAAGAAGATAGTGAAGGAGGTGATGACTTTGAAGACTGGGGAGATGAAAGTGATCAAGATGAAGAGAAGTATTGGTTCACAAAAGATAAAATTGATACTATAGCAAGTGTTCATAATTACTTAGATAATTTACCTCAAACAGGTAAAGTTTTGTCATTTTCATCAATTATTGATGTAGCTACTCAATTAAATAATAACAAACCTCTTGGCACTTTAGAAATGGGAGTTTTGTATACAAAAATACCTGCAAGTATCAAAAATGAGATAATTGACCCTTATATTTCAATTGAAGATAATGAGGCACGTATTAGCTTAAGAATAATTGACTCCCAAGAAAACTTAAGACGAAATGATTTAATCAATAAAATAAACTTTGATCTTCAAAATGAACTTGGAATAGATAAGGATAAATATGAATTAGCAGGTGTATTAATTCTTTTTAATAATCTTCTGCAAAGTTTATTTAAATCTCAAATTTTAACTTTAGGACTTGTTATAATTGGTATATTTATAATGTTTTTTATATTATTTAAAAATATCAAATTATCTTTAATTGGTGTTGTGCCAAATTTTATCGCAGCCTTTTTTATATTAGGAATTATTGGTCTTTTAGGTATTCCTCTAGATATGATGACTATAACAATTGCTGCAATTACTATTGGTATAGCTGTAGATAACAGTATTCATTATATTTATAGATTTAAAGAGGAATTTAATAAAATTAAGGACTATAAAAAAACTCTCACTTTATGTCATTCAACTGTAGGAACTGCAATTTTAAATACTTCAATAACAATAGTCTTTGGTTTTTCAATTTTAGTTTTATCAAATTTTATCCCAACAATCTATTTTGGAATTTTTACTGGTATTGCAATGTTATTAGCTATGATTTCTGTTTTAACACTTCTTCCATCTTTAATATTAGTCTTTAAGCCCTTTGGAAAATAATTTATGATAGAAATTTTTGCAGACTTTTATAATGCAACTTCTATTATAGATATAATTTACTTAATAATTACAATTTTATCTTTGATAAAATGTTTCAAAAAAGGTTTCATCTTAAGTATTTTATCTATGATAAAATGGTTATTTGCTTTTGTTATAACATTGATAATTTTTCCAAAAGTAAAACCATATTTAAAAGATGTTATTGATAATGAATATGTTTTAGATGTGGTGCTTAGTATTACAATATTTGTTATTGTTATCTTTTTAGTTTTGTTAGTTAATAAAGGTCTAAGTAGAACTGTAAAATATACAGGATTAGGGAATTTGGATACTATGTTTGGATTCTTTTTCGGCTTTATTAGAGCTTATATAATTTCAATCTGTATATTTTCAGGTATCCATATAGTGTATAATTATGATAAATGGCCAATAAATATAGATAAATCTTATACCTTTCCATATTTAGAGAAAGGTAGTAATTATCTTTTAAGAGAATTCCCAGATGAAAAAACATATCAAGACTCTAAAGAAAAAATTGAAGAACTTTAATCCAAAACTTAAAGAAGAATGTGGTGTGTTTGGAATAAGCAACATAGAAGATGCATCAGCTTTAACTGCTTTAGGTCTACATGCTCTTCAACATAGAGGTCAAGAAGGATGTGGAATTGTTACTTTTGATGGTGATCAATATTTCTCAGAAAAAAGATTTGGTTTAGTTGGAGATAATTTTAATAAAGCAAAAGTCTTGGAAAGACTTAAAGGTAAATATGCGATAGGTCATAATCGATATAGTACTACTGGAAGTAATACACTGAGAAACATTCAGCCCTTTTTTGCAGACACAAATGCTGGCGGAATTGGGGTAGCCCACAATGGAAATCTAACTAACTCTATTCATTTGAGAAATAAATTAGTAGAAGATGGTGCCATTTTTTACACTACATCAGATACAGAGACTATTGTTCAATTAATAGCAAAATCTAAAAGAGCTAAAACAATTGATAAGATAGTAGATGCTATTTTTCAAATACAAGGTGGGTACGCCCTTGTAATGTTGACGCAAAAATCATTAATTGGTGTTAGAGATCCATATGGAATTAGACCACTAATAATTGGCAAATTAAAAAATAGCTATGTTCTTGCCTCTGAAACTTGCGCATTAGATATCATAGGCGCAAGATTTGTAAGAGAGGTTGAAAATGGAGAAATTATATTAATTGAAAATGATAAACTAGAGAGTATCAAACCCTTCCCCCCTAAAAAAGTAAGACCTTGTGTTTTCGAATATATCTATTTTGCAAGACCTGACAGTATTTTAAATGGAAAAACTGCTTATGAGCACAGAAAAAATTTAGGAAAAGAACTTTCAAAAGAAAATGAAATTGATTGTGATATAGTTGTCCCTGTTCCAGACAGCGGTAATGCAGCAGCTCTGGGATTCTCACAACATTTAGGAAAAAATTTTGAGCATGGTCTTATCAGAAATCATTATGTTGGAAGAACTTTTATTGAGCCAAGTCAACAGATTAGGAGTTTAGGTGTAAAATTAAAACTTAATGCTAATCAGACAACTATTAAAGATAAAAAAATTATTTTGATAGATGACTCATTAGTTAGAGGAACAACATCTCTTAAAATAGTTAAAATGCTCTATGATGGTGGAGCAAAGGAAGTTCATGTTAAAATAGCATGTCCAGAAATCAGGTATCCAGACTTCTATGGAGTAGATACTCCTACTAAAAAAGAATTATTAGCGGCAAACAAAACCAATGAAGAAATTTGTAAATATATTGGAGCAAAATCTCTGAAATTTTTATCAATAGATGGAATGTATCGTGCAATTGGTTTTGATAAAAGAAATGAAAGTTACCCTCAATTGACAGATCATTATTTTACGGGGGAATATCCTGTAAAACCAATTGATGAATTAGGAGACAATAAGATAACTCAGCTATCACTTCTTAACAATGCATCAAATAATTAAAAAAGAACAAATAATTGATTATTTCAAGTCAGGTATTAAAAAAATAAAAGATTTTAAAATTGGAGTTGAGCATGAAAAATTTTTATTTAATAACAAAAATAATAGACGAATAAATTATTCAAAGGTTAAGCAAATGTTTGCTTCCCTTTTAGAATTTGGCTGGAACCCAATTTTAGAAAATGATAATATTATTGGTTTAAGAAATGGTGGCAAAAATATATCTCTTGAACCAGGAAATCAAATTGAATTATCTGGTGAAAAATTAAACAATATACATGAAGCATGTGCCGAGTCTCAGGATTATTTATTTGAATTAAGACAAGTTACAAAAAAATTAGAAATTAGTATTGTAAGTGCTGGTTTTGATCCTATTTCAAAACTAAATCAAATTCCTAATAATCCTAAACAACGCTATGAATTAATGACTAAAGATATGCCTCTTGGTGGTGAGTTAAGTTTAGATATGATGTATCGAACTTGCGGAACTCAGTTGAATTTAGATTATGAATCTGAAAATGATTTTGTAAAAAAATTTCAGATTATAAATTCTATTGTTCCAATTTCCATTGCCATATTTGCTAATTCTTCACTTGTAGAAAAAAAAAATAGTAATTATCTTTCTTATAGATCTAAAGTTTGGCAGAATACTTCTCGTGGCGGGTTACCAAAATTATTTTTTGAAAATTTAAACTTTGAAAAATATGCTGATTTTATAATGAATTTTCCAATATTATTTATTAATGAAAAAGAAAAATATATATCTGGAAAAAAGTATATTTTTAGAGATTTTATGGAAGGAAAGATTAAAGAAATTAATAACCGATTGCCTAATGAAAATGATTTAGCCTCTCACTTGAGTACTATTTTTACAGAAAATAGACTAAAAAAATATTTAGAACTTAGATCAATGGATACGTGTGGTTGGGATTGTTTATGTTCAGGTCCCGCTTTTTACACAGGTTTATTATATGGAAACCTTAATGAAGTTTTTGAATTGATTTCTAAATGGGATAAAAATAAAATTATAAATGCCTATCTCGAAGCGCCTAGAAAAGGATTTAATACTCAATTAATGGGTAAGGATCTCCTCTATTGGTCTTCAAAATTACTAGATTTATCAAGAAAAGGTCTAGAAAATAGAGATATTGTTAACAAAAATGGAAACAATGAAACTAAATTTTTAAGTCACTTACAAAAAATAATAGATAACAAAACCACTAATGCACAACATATGATTAGTAAATTTTCAATTAATGAAAATTTAAGTGAATTATATGACAAGTAAAATTGTTGCTGTACAAGGGGATCACCCCTCTAAACTAAATCCCTCTTCAGATACTAGTATTTTTCTAGCCAATGAAATTCAGATAAGAAAATATAAGATTTTTTATTACGAACCTAAAGATTTATCAATAATAAACAATAAAGTTTTTGCCTCTGGATTTTTTGTCAAATTTAATTACTCAAAAAAAAATTTTTATACAATCTTAAAGAAAGAAAAATTAGAACTTGTAAAATGTAAATTTATTTTAATTCGTCAAGATCCACCCTTTAATTTAGAGTATATTTCATCGACCTTTATATTAGATACTATAAAAAAAAGAATTAAGATTATAAATAATCCTACTTCAATTAGAAATATATCTGAAAAACTTTATTCAGTTAAATATTTAAAATACATGCCAAATACTATTTTCACTCAGAATATAATTGAGATTAAAAAATTTTTAAAAAAAAATAGGAAAGTAATTATAAAGCCAATTCATAGTTATAGCGGAAATGATATTCATCTTTTAAAAAAATTTAATTTTAAACTGATCAGTCAATTTATAAGAAAGCACAATTATATAATGTGTCAAAAATATTTACCTTATATTAGTAAAGGAGATAAAAGAGTTTTTTTGATAAATGGTAAAGTGTGCGGTGCAATATCAAGGGTTCCTAAAAAAGGTTCTTTTTTAAGCAATATGAGTAAAGGTGCAAAACCAAAAAAAACTCTATTAACAAAAAGAGAAAATAGAATATCAAAATTAATTGCTAAAGATCTTAAAAAAGAAAATATTTTCTTTGCTGGAATTGATTTTATTGATCAAAAACTTAATGGTGATATTAATGTTACTTCTCCAACAGGTTTAAAGACTTTATATGATTTATCGGGAGTTAATCATGCAAAAACTTTTTGGAAAGAATTAAAGGCATGAAATCTTTTTCTGATCAACAAAAAGGGTCATTATTAGCTTTTGTTGCAGTTATATTTATTACTCCAGATAGTTTGTTTATAAGACTATCCACTGTTGACACTTGGGGTTTAGTTTTTTATCGAGGTTTAATCCCATTTTTCACAGTCTTCATCGGCATGTTAATCATATATAAATTAAATTTTTTTAAAATGCTCCTGGTGAGTGGTCGCCATGGAATAATTTATATTATCACTTTTTCGATCACAAATATTACTTTTGTAGTTTCTATTCAAAATACAAATGTAGCTAATACATTAGTAATGATAGCTATGGCCCCTATGCTTTCAGCAATTTTGGGAGCTTTTTTTTTAAAAGAGATGCCTGACAAAAAAACATGGTTTGCAATTATTATTACATTTATATCTGCCGTTTATATTTTTTATGATTCATTACAGATGGGTAGCATTTATGGAGATATTCTTGGCTTTATTACTGCCCTTGGTCTTGCTGTTGGTGCGGTAACGATTAGATCGGCAAAAAGTAAAAATTTAGTTCCAGCAGCTGTTGTTGGTAAACTATTTGTTGCCATATTTGCAATGTTTTTTATTGAAAGTTATTTTTTAACTGATTTGGACTTATTGATTGTTCCTCTGATGTGTATAATGTGTGTAGCTATACCGTTTGTATTAGTAACAATTGCTCCAAGATTTATCCCAGCTGAGGAAGTAAATTTATTTTTTTTACTGGAGACTATTATTGGCCCTTTTTGGGTTTGGATTGTCATTAAGGAACAGCCTAGTATAGAGACTATTCAAGGTGGTGCTGTAATAATATTAACAATTGCAATTCACTCATTTCTTAAACTTAAAAAATTGTAAATCCCTAAACTTATTTAACTTGATTTGGCCACAAATCAGAAATAGATGTCATTTCAAATGAATAAAGTATTAAAAAACTCTTGGGCACTTTTTTTGGGCATGGGCTTTATAATGATGGCTTATGGATTTCAAGGTTCTTTACTAGGAGTAAGAGCAGTTCAAGAAGAATTTAGCTTAACTGCGACTGGCTTCATGATGTCTGGTTATTTTGTTGGATATTTTTTTGGTGCAGCAACAATTCCAAATATAATTTCAAGAGTTGGTCATATTAGAGTTTTTGCTGCATTTGCCTCTTTGGCTTCATTGGTTATTTTGATACACTCCATTATAATAAACCCATTTATTTGGTTTTTATTAAGGGTGTTAACTGGAATAAGTATGGTTTGCATCTACACAGTTGCTGAAAGTTGGTTAAATGATAGATCAAGTAATAAAAATAGAGGAAGTGTACTGTCAATATATATGGTCATACTTTATGGTGCAATGGGTATTGGCATGTTTCTTCTTAACTTTAGTAGTCCAAAAAATTTTCAACCTTTTATATTAATATCAGTAATAACATCAGCTGCTTTAATTCCTATTTTATTAACTAAAAAAAAACCACCTACCTTTAAAAAGATAAAAGCTATGTCTTTAAAAAATCTATATGAGGCATCACCATTTGGCATGGTTAGCTCCCTTTTTTACGGAACAATTCAATCTGCATTATTTACTTTATTAGCAGTTTACGCTACATCAATGAATTTTTCTATATTGGAAATTTCGATAGTAACTTTCCTATTAGCAGTTTCAGGTGCTATCTCTCAATTTCCTGTTGGAAAATTATCAGACGTGTATGATAGAAGATTAGTAATAGTTATTTCTACTTTTGGTGCTGCAATCTTTGCAATTTTTGCAATTTTAGTTTCACGTCAAATGTATTTACCTGAAGGACTAGCAACAAGTAAAACATGGTTTTATATTTGTTTGATACTATTTTCTTTTTGTAGCTTGCCAATGTTTTCTTTAATTTTAGCCCATACAAATGATTATATTCCTAAAGAAAAATTTGTTGCTGCAGGAGCAGGTCTTCAATTTGTATTTGGGTTAGGTGCAATGAGTGGTCCTTTTTTATGTTCGATATTTATGGATATTGTTGGTTCAAATGGATTTTTTATATTTTTATTTTTCTTTCATTCAATAATTGGAGTGTTTGGAATTTATAGGATGAAAGTAAGACAAACTGTTGATAACCCAGACTCTCAATTTGTAGCTATGCCTCAGACTATCACTCCAGCAGGAATTGAATTGAATCCTCAAACGGAACCTATAAAAGATCCAAATCCCATTATAGAGACATCTTCTGATGAAAATAATGAAATTTCTGATTCAGTGAATAATAAATATTAAATTTTCAAAACTTTATCGATTTCTTTAGACATTTTCGTTAACACTTGTTTTTTATTTAGCTTGTCTGTTCTAATTAATATTGCATTTTCAACTTTAATTAATGGACTATTTTTCCTCTTTTTATCAAAATTAGTTCTAATCCATAAAGATTTCTTAACTTCTTTTAGTTTTATCAATTTCTTGAGGTCAAGCCATCTTCTGTAAGCTGCTATTTCTAATTTGCATTTAAAATAAAAAGCTATATCGTATTTTGGATCTTTAGCTAAAATTTTACTGGCGATATCCCTTCCTTCAACACATATTCTTTTATTACTTTTTATGATTTTTTTTTGTAATTTGTTTACAATTTCTCGAACTTCTTTGTTTTTAGCAAGTAAAGCTACATGGTTTGAAATTTTTTCTGAATGGAGCTTTTGATTTTTGATTTTATTATAGGAAACATTTTTGAATTTTTTCTTCAAAAAGGATATTTTATTTTTAGGCTTATTCTCGATTATTAACTTACTACAATATCGATAGATTAAACCTGAATTAATAAGTAAAAGCTTATACTTTCTTGAAATTAGTTTTGCAGCTGTGCTTTTCCCACTTGCAGATTCACCGTCACAAGCAACAATTAGCTTTTTTATTTTAACCATAAGATTTAATAGACTATTTTGATAAAGATAAAATAACAATTTCTAGTTGAACTCAATTTAAACAGTATTTATAGAAAAAAACAAAGATAATGTTGAAATGTCTTAATTTGTTTGATCAAATTAATTTTTATAAAAATGACTTTAAAGAATAAAAAAATTAAAACGAGAACTAAAACAAAAAAAAAGGATACATCTAATTTTTCAAAGTTAGCATCAATTACAACACATTCATTAAGTAATGCACTTTCAAAATATAAAAAAAATCTTGAAAAGAAAAAAATTAGAGAGATTAAACTAAAAAAACTTGAAGATAAGAATGAAATTGCTCGAGAAAAAAAAGAACTAAAAATTTTGGAAGAAAAACTTCAAAAAGAAAATAATAAATTAAATTTAAAAGAACAAGAGCTAAGATTAAGAGAAAAAGATCTCAAGATTAAAGAAGAAAATCTTAAAATTGAAAATAGAAGATTGGTAAAAAAAGATGAAGATTTAGGATTAATTGATAAAGATTTAAGATTAAAAGAAAAAGAACTTAAGCTTAGAACAGAAGAACAAAATAGAAAAGATATAGATTTAAAAGTTAGAGAGGAAGAACAACAAAATAAAGAACTGAAAGAGAAAAGAAAAAAAGAAAAGTTCTTAAAAGAAATGAAAGAAGAGGAAGGAAGAAAAAATAAGATTGAAAATATAAGATTAAAAGAATGGGAAGAAAAATTTGATCAGCAGAAAAAGTTAAAAGAACAAGAAGAAATTAGAAGAGAAGAAAGATTAAAAGAAAGAGAGCTTGGAAAATTAAAATCAGAAGAGGATGAAAATTTAGGGCTTACAGCTAAAACTTCTTTAGAAGATTTTGATGTAGATAAAACTTCTGAAAATTAAATTTGAATACAGAAAATAAAAAAAATCTTTGGAAGATTATTCAAGAAGCTGGTGATTATTTACGAGGACAGTTACCTAATCACCCTAATCATCCTAAGGGAAGAAATCCATACGCACATGTTTCTTTATGTGTAAAAAATTACTTTAACGCAAGTTACAAAGATATTCCTGATAAAAAATTTAATGAAGTTGTAAAATATATCGAATTCTTAAAAAAGAATCCCAGCTAAGATAATCATTAATTTAAATAAATTTTTCAACTATTGGTTTGGAAAATAATCTTTTAATGAGCCTTCTCTAAATACATCTGCAGTACAGCAGTGCAATCCTCCGCCAAATGCATATGCATCTCTTAATTCAACAGGAATAACCTCCATTCCTAGTTTATCTAGTTGCTCTGCTTGATATACCTCACTTTTTTCAACGCAAACAGTTTTTTGATCAAGCACCAACACATTCATAGACAACCAAACTGACGAATAACAAAGTGCTGGTGGCTCATTATGTGCTGGTTGTGCACTGTCTAAAATTTTCCATCCATTTTTTTCAAATAATTTTCTTTGTTCTTTCGGGAGTCTTCTTTGAGGATTATTAATGATTAGTCCTTCTTTAATTGGTGTAAAAGTTGCATCAATATGGATAGGATATGGGTCACCAGGAAAATTAACTGCATGAACCCTATGATCCTTAAAATGTCTCTTTAACCAATCGATACCTTTTAAATTAGTTGTAAATCCGTGCTGAACAATTAAATCTTTACCAAATCTTAAAACGTCTGCAGCATCAAACAACGGTTCCTCCTCTGTTGTTACAAAGAATTTTTGTTCAGTCCATTCTAACCTTTTTTGAACTCCAATTTTATCAGACAAATAATCTTTTCTATAATCTTCGTCAGTCAATCTTGGTTTTGGTGCAGACTCATGTCTCATTTTAGAATCTTGATTATAATATTCTTTTAATAATGGTCGATAACATAAATACTCAAACCATCTACAACGATAACTCATAGTCGCTTCTAAAATTTCATTGCCAACTGTTAACAAAACATCCCTTGGAGGCATACAGCCGAACATTGTCTCTGCTTTCCAATCAGGTGTAGATATTTTTTGATTGAAGTCAATTGGAGTTGGTCGATCAACTTTAATACCCCTTTTCTCTAAAATATTAGAAAAATTATCCAAAAGCTGATTTGCTTTATCTACTGTGTCTTTTGTTCTCGGTCCAAACTTCCCTCGCATATCGCTGTCCTCTGGAACTTTTGCATCTAAAGCAGGTTCAGGAGCTGGAATGCATGTTCCATCTGCTCTACCAACAATTACATGCTTTAATGGATCCCATTCATTCCAACTATTTACAATCGTTTTATTTTCTCTCATTTTTTTTAGGTTTTTATAATGTTATACTCTGGGCCAAAGGGAAATCTTGTAATATTTTCTGCACTATTTTTTCCAATTATAAGGATATCATGTTCTCTATATCCACCCGCTCCAGAATTTCCTTCTGGTATCATAATCATGGGTTCCATCGAAATAACCATATTTTCCTCTAAAATAGTGTCTATGTCTTCTCTCAACTCTAAACCTGACTCCCTTCCATAGAAGTGGGAGAGAACTCCAAATGAATGTCCATATCCAAATGTACGATATTGAAGATAGCCAAGCTCTTTAAACAATTCATTAAGTTCATGACAAATTTCTGAACATTTCACACCAGGTTTAATTAATTCTAGACCTCGTTTATGAACCTTAACATTTGCCTCCCAGGCTTTTAAAGATGCATCATCAGCATGATCAAAAAATAAAGTTCTTTCAAGTGCAGTATAGTAACCGGATATCATTGGAAAGGTATTCAATGATATAATATCTCCTTTTTTGATATGTCTATTAGTTTTAGGATTGTGTGCACCGTCTGTATTTATTCCAGATTGAAACCAAACCCAGGTATCCATATACTCAGCATTTGGAAAAGTCTTTACTATTTCCCTTTCCATATGATCTCGGCCAGCAATAGCAATTTCAATTTCAGTATTTCCTTCTGTTATGTTTTTAATTATTTCTTCTCCACCAAGATCAGCAATTCTTGCTCCATGTTTAATTAATTCAATTTCTTCATTAGATTTAATCATCCTTAATTGCATAAGATCTTTTGCAATATTAAAGAATACAGATGAAGAAAATATAGAGGTTATTTTACTCTCTAAATCTAAAGTTACGTGGTCATACTCAAGTCCAATATTTTTTGGAAGTTCCTTTCTTTCAATAAAAGATATAATTGCTTTCAAAAAATTGTCTCTTTTCCAATCTGTGTAAATAATATTTTCACAGTGTGATCTTCTCCAGGGCTGACTCGCATCAATATTTGCCGAAATTGTTGAAATTTTATCTTTTGTAATTAGGCAACCATATGGTCTTCCAAATGAACAATATATAAAGCCTGTATAATAAGCGATATTGTGCATTGAAGTAAGGATTACAAGATCTAAATTTTTTTTATCCATTATAGATCTTAAATTAGAGATTCTGCTATTATATTCCTGTTTAGAAAACGGAAGTTTAACTTTTTCTCCATTTTTCAATTTAAAAAAGTCAGGTCTTTCCATTTTAATTTCCTAAATACTAGTTAAGTCCAATGTATCTCTTATTCCATCTCATAATTAAACTGTAATAAAATAAAGATATAAATAAAAAGAAGCCGCCTATTACAGTATTTGTATCAGGAATTTCATTAATTCCAAATAAAGGCAACCA
>TARA_B100001057_G_scaffold112552_1_pt1 | contig 15603 bp, 16 predicted proteins | sample TARA_B100001057 | Tara Oceans TARA_B100001057 (sample SAMEA2621839) | marine metagenome | biome: marine biome (ENVO:00000447); feature: surface water layer (ENVO:00002042); material: "saline water (ENVO:00002010), including plankton (ENVO:xxxxxxxx)" | depth 5 m
GTCTATTCTTTTCTTTTTTTGCAGCAGATTTCTTCTATTAAAAAAAATTTAATATACCAATTGATTATTTTTCTTTGAAAATCATATATTTATTATGATAGGTTTAATTTATGTCTGATACAAATGAATGCTGCTTAGGTCCCGGTTATTCTTCTCCTCAGGAAGCCATAAAATCTGCAGCAGAAGATATTGTTTATACGATTTGTATTTACACAGGTTCAAATATTAAAAAACCTGATTATCTTGCCACAATTGATGTTAACAAGGAAAGCTCTACATACGGCAAAGTTATTCACAGAACAGAATTAGGTAGTTTTGGTGATGAACTTCATCATATGGGATGGAATGCTTGTTCTTCTTGTCATAACGATAAAAGTATGAAAAGAAAGTATCTTATCATACCTGGGCTGCAAAGCTCTAACTTTTACATAGTTGATACAGCTAGTGATCCCAGGCAACCAAAACTTTTCAAAACCATATCTGGTAAAGAAATAAAAGAAAAGACAAATTTATCTTCTCCACATACTGTTCATTGCCTTGGATCAGAAATAATTGTGTCAATGCTTGGGGATGCCAATGGAAATGCACCAGGAGGTTTTTTACACCTAAATAAAGATTTCGAGATTGTTGGTAGATGGGAAAATGATATAAAAGGAATGAACTTTGGATATGACTTTTGGTATCAACCCAGACACAACGTTATGGTATCAAGCGAGTGGGGGGCACCAAAAACCTTTATTCCAGGTTTTAATCTTGATGATGTAACAAAAAATAATTACGGAAGACACATTCATTTTTGGAATTTTAAAGAAAAGAAAATAGTTAATTCAGTTGATTTAGGCAGTGATGGTTTAATTCCTTTGGAGGTTAGATTTCATCATAACCCTGATTCTAGTCACGGTTTTGTTGGAGCCGCTCTAAGTTCTAATATTTTTCACTGGTATAAAAGCAATAATGGAGAATACAAAGTAGAAAAAATAATTGATGTTGAATCTATCGACAATAAAATTCTTCCTGTTCCTATGCCAGGATTAATTACCGATATATTAGTCTCTATGGATGATAAATTTTTATACTTTTCAAATTGGTTGCACGGTGATTTAAGACAATATGATATTTCTGATCCTTCTAACCCCAAGCTCACAGGACAGGTTTGGATTGGAGGTATGCTTGGAAAGGCAGAGAATGTTAATGGCAGGGATGTTAATGGAGCTCCTCAAATGATTCAACTTTCTCTTGATGGAAAAAGGTTATTTGTAACAACGTCCTTGTTTTCATCTTGGGATAATCAATTTTATCCAAAAATGAACAATTCTGGTGGAATGTTATTAATCATCGATTGTGACAATGTAAATGGTGGAATGAAAATTCGTGAAGACTTCTTAGTAGATTTTGGAAAAGAGCCAAATGGTCCATCAAGAGCACATGAAACAAGGTATCCAGGGGGAGATTGTTCTTCAGATATCTGGGTTTAAAAAATCTGAGTTTGTTTTTTTTAAAACTTCAATAAAAAAATTTATTATCCTTGGTTAAAATAATCTATTTAAAAACCATTAACCCTTCTCAAATCTTCTAAAAAAGACGACTCATCTAGTCTCATTAAAATTGAAGATTGACCATCCGAAACAGAATCAGGCGTTCTATGAAGTATTCCAGATTTACCACCACGAAATACGGCAATATCCCAGCTGTCTATATATTCTATAGCATTCTTATTTTTAATAATTTCTCCATTTGGTTTGCCTTCAAGAAATGCATTCCTGTTAGCGGCATAATTAGGTAATAGCTCTGTACCTTGACCAGCATATGTAACTAACAATCTAAAGGGAACCATATCAACATGGTAACGATTGCAGCCTCTTTGAGTACCCACCTAAAAACTTATTTTTTTCTCTTTTTGAAAAAGACAAAACATTTGACAAATTTTGCTCATATCTTCAACCCAATAATCGTAGAATGATTCATTTTGAATATTTTTTGGTATTGTATTTTTTAAAATACTATGAATATTTTTTTTTGCATTTGAATAATAAACGTAACCTTCAATCGTAAAAGGATATTTAAGCAATTTTTTAAAAAATGAATCTGACATTAAAGGTTTATTACGATTCAAATTAGCTATTTGTTCATTTCTAAACTTAAAGTGGCCCAAAGAACCACTTTCTGTAAAGTGATAAATCATTGGCTAACTAAATTTTCTCAGACAAGAAAAAGGATAGATTAATTACGTAAAGAAAAGATGAAAAATAAATATTAAACTTAATTGCTTTTTGTTTTGAGTTACATTCGACAACTTCGCAGCATTCGTCTTCTTCAACACATTTAATTTTTTTATTATAAATTTCTGAAGAAATGATTGTCAAAAGTAACAGGGATGTAAAAGCTAATAGATAACTTTCAGTAATTTCTAAAAATTCAAAATCTAGTAAGAGAAAATTTGAAACTGAAACGTTTGAGATAAATGAACTAACACCTAAAATAAAGGGGATGCCGCAACATATCAGATGAGCAACTCCCCCAAAGACCACTAAGTATGAAGAATAATATTTAAGCATAAGATTTTAATAAAATAATTTTAAATTGAACATAAAACTTCTACCAGGTAATTGTACCTGAGCTTTTTTAGATTCCAAGTGATTTCTTCCAACTACATCTAATAAATTGTTTGCAACAAACATTAAGTGTCCGGAAACTCCAGAATAAGAAAAATCATATGTTAAATCGAAGTCTAATCGAGAATGACCACCTGTTCTAGTTTGGAATGGACCAATAAACTCTTTATCAAAATAGTGATTATAGTTTAAATTAGCATCCCAATCCTCATTTATTAATTGAAATCCAAAGTTCGCCTTACTTTGAGGCACTCTTGATATCGCTTTATCGTTAGAAGTTCTATATCCTTTTAAAAAATCCACCATAAAATTAGTAAGAAAATCAAAATCATTAAACTTTGTCAAGGCATATTGACCGGAAAATTCTAAACCAGTAAACAAAGCATTGTATTGTTCATGGATAACGTTATTAAAATCCTCTCCCTCTACATCCACAGTATTACCATCTCTATCTGCAGCAATAAAATCGTTAATGTAATTTGAATAAGTTTCAATTTTTAGTTTATTCAAGTTTTCAATGTAGTTATATCCTATTGAAACATTGTATGAACTCTCAACATCCAAATTAGCATTTCCACTCTCAAAGTTTTCCAATGCATGATGAGGTCCGTTGGCAAAGAGTTCAACCGGGTTCGGTGCCCTCTGTGTAAAATCAAAGCCAAAAAACACAGTGTTGTTTTGAATAACTTCTTTTTTTATAGTTGACGAAAAAGCAACCGGAAAGAAACCTTTTTCATAAGTTGTATTTTTTAAATTTACAGATTCAACACGACCACCAACATCTAAGTCAAAAAGATCAAATTTTAAGGTCTCAAGTACAAAAAATGCAAAACTATTAGTTTTAGTTGGGGTTAAATGACCCTCTTCAGAACCTTCTGCACCCTGATTTTTGTTCTGATAATGAAAGCCAATTAATCCTTCTTCATTTTGACTAAATAAAGACTTATGATTTAATGATGTTTTAAGTTCATATGCATCATTAAAAAATTCTATATTATGATTATTTCCAGCTCCAGTTCTTTCGGCATGAGAATACTCTGAAACTGTTCCCTCAGCATTCAACTTATCAAAGAAATTGTTATTTAAAGAAATTGATGACTTAAAATTAATTGTGTTTCTTGTAGGATTAAGTGAAGTTAAATTCTCCTCACCTTCACCCCCTGGAAGAGAATAGGCTGCTTCTAACTTATCAAGTGATACTCCAAAAAAGTTTTCACCATCATTATACGAAAGCCCTATACCTCCAGATGACATAAATTTAGAAGAATTAGGTTGTTGGGTTGAAACATTTGCAAGCTCATATGGTCCTGAACTTAAAAAGCTACCAGCACCTCTAACTGTAAAATTATTAATTGTTTTTCCAAATTTTAGAGCCGTTTTAAGTTCTCCACCTGAAGTCGCGTAGCCAAAATTAGCTTCTACATCCTGATCACGAATTGGTTTGTCAACTGGGATTAAAGGGTTAATAATATTAACAACACCTGCAAACCCATTATTTCCATATAAAAGTGTTCCAGGTCCTTTTATAATTTCAATTTTATCTATAAGCATAGGATCATATCCGACAATATGATCTTCACCAAATTCAGAAACATCGGAGAGTGAACTTCCGTTTTGTAATATTTTTACCCTTGAATTAGACATACCTCTAATTATTGGTCTAGTCGCGTTACCTAAACCTTGAGATGAGATACCAGGCAAATCCCTGAGCATATCACCAATTGAGTATTTTTTATTTGTTTCAACATCATGAGATTCAAATAATATGTTTCCTCTATCACTTTCAAAGTCTTTTGAAGGTTTTATTTTAGACGTGATAAATATATCGGGGGCTGTAAAAATTGACTCCAATTTATCAGCATTAGCTTTTGTAGTTAATAAAGTAGCTACAAATAAAATTAAAATTTTTTTCAAAATGCATCCTTGTTAAGTGTTATAATATAACTTTTAATATGTTATAATATAACGTTTTAATATCTGTCAATAAAAAAATGGTGACCTATTTAAAAAAAAATATCATTTAAAATCTTAAAAACACACAGAATGAGGGTTTTATACTGACTTTCTAATTAATGCAGGGTATAAACTTAATGATTTATGAAAATTTTTTTTTACCGATATATTTACAAAAAAACGATTTTAATCGGACTATTTCTGTTCTTGACAACTTGTTCAAGCACAAGCTTCATATACACTTTTGTAAATAAATATATCCAAGACGAGATTACCTTTTTTCTTAATCTTGATAAAGAAGAAGAGGTTTTACTGAGCCAGAAAGTGTCAGATATGGTAGAGTGGCACAGAACATCAATGTTACCAAACTACGCAGTTTTCCTCAACAAAATGGCGGATAAGCTTGAAGAGGGAAAATATGGTGAAGCTGATATATTTTTGCTCCTTACTGATGGCCGATCACTTATTGAGGAAACTGTGATTGGTTTAACACCTTACGCCTCCAAATTCCTTGTCGAACATCAAATGATTGAAGATATAGAATTCATTGAAAAGAAAATGTTAATGAGACGACAAGAACGTATAATGGAACTTTCAAAGTCGAAAGACATACTATTTGAGGATCGTTTAAAAAAGTTGACTTCAAATTTTGAACGTTTTTTTGGAGACCTTAACAACTCGCAAATGTCACTTCTTAAATCACACACAAACTTAACCCTTAATGAGTCAAGAATTCGTCTGCACAATAGGACAGTACGACAAAAGGTTTTTATAAGATTTCTTAAAACTCAACCGACTGAGCTACAGCTCACGATCTATCTTGAAAAGCTTCTGTTGCGTGGTTACTTAATCACAAACCCATCCTATAAAGCTTTCTCAGAGATCTCCTTAGAAAGGTTTCAGAAACTTTTGGTGAATATGTTAGCTATTTCATCGGAAGAGCAAAGAAATAAAATTATCAAAAAACTGCGGGATTATGCTAAAGATTTTAAAGCTGTTTCTGAATGAAAATTGTATATTTAATTTTTTTGAGGAAAAAAAGGTTAGTTTGTTTTTTGACAAAAAAAAACCCGACGAAATGTCAGGTTTGATCAATATTATAACAGAATATAAATGTAGAATGTAATTGTCAAACTATTTTTTTTAAATCATTGATATAGTTGACTTCTTTTTTATAAAACCAATCTATTATTTCCCCACACAGGAACGATTGCTAATGAAATTACCCTAATTTATTGAGGTATTTATTGGATGTATAAGAACGGAATTGGCACTAAAAATATTTAGAAAAGCCTTTATTTATCTGTAGAGGAGGGAGCACCTAATTTCTAAATAGTAGTAAAGAAAATATAAAAGGTCAGGTTATTTAAGGTATGTTATTTTAAATTAACCTACTCCTGACCTTTATAAGACTCTAACATTTCAGAATACTATTATTTCGTATATTTAGTTGCTTCCTCTGAACCACCAGTTGCATCTCCTTTGCTATAGGAGTGTTTCCCTGTCCCGGCAAGATCACCATTTGCAACAATTGTATACTCAGATCTTTGTGCTTTTCCATCAAACATACATTCTAATATTTCCCTGACTCCTGCTGCGTATCTTGCCTGAGCAGACAAAGAAGTACCCGAGGTATGAGGAGTCATTCCATGATTAGGCATTGTTCTCCAAATATGATCATTTGGTGCTGGTTGAGGAAACCATACATCGCCAGCATAACCTGCTAATTGACCAGAGTTTAGAGCTTCAGCAATGGCATCTTTATCACAAATTTTTCCTCGTGCTGTATTAACTATATATGCTCCTCTTTTCATTTTACTTATCATTTCTCTATCAAACATATGTTCAGTTTCAGGATGTAGTGGACAATTGATTGTTACTACATCACAAACAGCAACCATAGACTCAACAGAATTATGAAAAGTCAAATTTAATTCTTTTTCGATATCTTCTGATAGCCTGTGTCTGTCAAAATAATGAAGATGAGTTCCAAAAGGTTTCATTTTTCTTAAGGCATCTAGACCAATTCTACCAGCAGCAACAGTTCCAATATGCATTCCTTCAACGTCGTATGACCTTTTGACAGCATCAGCAATGTTCCAACCACCTGCTTTTACAATAGCATGTTGATTATGATAGTCTCTTACCATTGTGATAATCATCATTGCAATATGTTCAGCTACAGACCTTGAATTACAAAAAGTAACTTCCATTACGTCAATTTTATGATCCATTGCGGCTTCTAGGTCAACGTGATCTGATCCTATTCCAGCTGTTATAGCCATTTTAAGATTTGGCGCGGTTTCCATTTTTGCTCTTGTAAGGTAATAAGGCCAAAAAGGCTGAGAAATAACGATATCTGCATCTTTTAGTTCCAAATCAGCTTTACATCCATCTCCATCCTTGTCAGAAGTAACAACTAAAGTGTGGCCATTCTCTTCCAAAAACTTTCTTAAACCAAGTTCACCTGACACACATCCTAACAATTCTCCTGGTTTAAAATCTATCGCTTTTGGAGTTGGAAGAGTTTGTCCATCTGGATAAACGTCAATTTTAGGCAATTCATTGATTGGATATTCATTTGGCATACCATTTTTTGGGTCGTCATAAAGTACACATAATATTTTCATTATTTAATTCCTTTCGTATTAATTAAAAAGTTAAGATATAATCTTTTTTATTGTAATTGCAAATGATTATCATTATCATTTATATATGACTAATGATCAATACACAAGATTTCAATTTGTTTTGCTAGAAATGGTCTTCAAAGAAAAAAGCGAAAAGCATGCTTTGTATATGAGAATGTACGAGAAATTGAAGTCTTCGAAAAAACAAAATAAACTTAAATTAAGCAAATATCTTTTATCAAGATTATTAAGAGAATCCGATAGAATTTTGGCTACAGCACAAAAATTTTCAACTGATAACTGCCCATATAAAGAGGATTTTCAAAAAGAGGTATATTCAGCTCATTCAACTACTGTTCATTGACATTGTTCACTTCTGTTTTTTATAAAACCAGCAGATTATTAAACCTACGAGAAAAATTGCCAATAAAAACCCTCTACCATAGGCTAGATGATCAAGAACTTTCATAATATTTTTTTTTGAAAAACCAATGTTGTAACTTACTACTAATTAATTCAAATAATTTTTTTGAGTTTAATAATGGAATACTCTAAACGGGTTTTTTTGAACTTTCATATTTATATTATAGATTTTTTTTAAAATGGATGGTTTAAGTACATCTTTTGGTTTGCCATAGTCTTTTATTTCGCCGAAATGAAGTAAAGCGATTTTATCAGAAAATTTAGCTGCTAAATTTAAATCATGAATTATTAGCAATACTCCAACGCCCTGTTCTTTTGAAACTTTTTGTACTATTTTCAAGACGTCAATTTCATAATAGAGATCCAAATTTGCAAGTGGTTCATCAAGTAATGCATATTTATTTTTTTTATTTTGAGAAGATGGAGTGTAAAGTTGAACTAAAGTCTTAGCTAGTTGAACCCGTTTTAACTCTCCACCAGACAAAGAATTTATATTTCTACTTAACAAATCTTCGATGTTGCACATTTTTGAAATTCTTAAAATTTCATCTTCAAAAATATCTGAAAAGATTTCTACTCCTTGTTCAATCCAACCAAATTGAATAACTTCTTCAACTTTGAAATCAAAAGCAATTTTTGAAAACTGACCCATAACACTTCTCATTCTTGATTTTTCTTCCAGGGTTAGTTTACTTAAGTCCTTATTATCGTAAAGTATTCTTCCTTGTGATGGCAATCTATCTCCGCTAACTAAATCAATTAAAGAAGATTTCCCAGCTCCATTGGGGCCAACTATCGATAGAATTTCACCTGAATTAACTTTTAAATTAATATTTCCAAGAATTTCTTTATTATCAATCTTCAAATATATATTTTTTATTTCAATACTCATCTCTTAATCTTAATAATTAGCCATAAAAAAAATGGTGCTCCTATAGCACTTGTTAAAAGTCCAACCGGTAATTCAGCTGGTTGTATTAAAACTCTAGACAATAAGTCTGCAGAAGTCATTAAAGCCGCTCCAAAAATAGCTGAACCAGCCAAAAGAAAACTATGATTTACGCCTCCTATTAATCTGACTAAGTGAGGAACAACTAGACCTACAAAACCTATCATTCCAGAGAGAGCAACACTTGCTCCCACACAAGATGCCGAGAAAATTACAACTTTTAATTTTAGATTTTGAACATTTACTCCTAGTCTTGAAGCTTCAGACTCACCTAATTGCAAAATATCAATTTTTCTTGAAATAGGAAGTAGTAAAAGTATTGAGCTTAAAATTAAAATTATTGCTGGTGAAATTAATAACCAGTTTGAAGCGCCAAAACTACCCATCATCCAGAATGTTAACCCTCTTAATTGAGAATCCGTACTTACATACGTTAAAATACCTATTATTACTGACGCAAGAGCATTTATTGCTATTCCAATAAGAAGCATATACGTTGTTCCCTTAGCCCCAAAACCACTGGTGAAAGCATATAAAAAGAAAATAACCAACGATGCACCACCTATTGCCGAAACTGGAAGAATAAATATTCCAAACAAAAACTCAGGTATGAATTTTGTTCCAAGAACAATAACAAATGAAGCTCCTAATGCCGCTCCTGCAGAAACACCAATTAATCCAGGGTCAGCAAGAGGGTTTCTAAATAAACCTTGAAGACTAGCTCCAGAGATTCCTAAACTAGCTCCAACTAAACAAGCTAATAAAACTCTAGGTGTTCTTATTTCATAAAGGACTTTGTATTCTAAATCTGTAAGTTCAAAATTTATTAAATCAAATATTGGTATTCTAAAACTTCCAATTGCTAAACTTAAAATTACAGAAAAAAATAAGAAAATTATGAATGAGAATAAAATAAGCTTTTGTTTAGCATTAATGAATTTTAAGAATTCTAAATTATAAATTTTATTTAAATTTTTCATTAAGTTTATTTGATAGTTCTAATCCTGAATTTATCGTTCTCGGTCCGAAGCCTAAAAATGACATTCCATCTAATGGATATACATTATTAGATCTTGCAGCCTTAGTCATTTCAATACCAGATTCTTTCAAAAATGCATTTAATGATCTATAATTTTTAATTGCTCTTTTTGTAACTAGAATAAAATCTGGGTCAGATATTAAAATGGATTCTTTTCCTACTGGTTTCCAACCCTCAAAACTGTTCATAGAGTTTTGACTTCCAATCATTTTTAAAAAATCTCCACCTGAAGTATTTCGTCCAGCAATTACCGGTGATGTACCCCGCATCATTAAAATAACTAATCCTTTAATATTTTTTTTCGAATTGATACCAGAAATAATCTTTAATTTATTGATAGATTTGTCAAAATTTTCATTTTTTACAGAAGAATCCTTTTCATTTTTACCTAAAATATTAGCAATACATAAAATTTTTTCCTCTATACCTTGAATGCTATTGTTTTCATCTAAAATCCTTAATTCGATTTTGGTCTTTTTTATTTGTTGCACTACATTTTCTGGTCCCATATCACTTTCTCCAATTATTAAAGTAGGGTTCAATGACAATACTCCTTCCGCAGATAATGCTCTTACATATCCAATAGAAGGAAAACTTTTTGCTTCTTCAGGAAAGTTTGAGGTTGAATCAACCGCTACAATATTTTCATAAGAATTTAGAAAAAAAAGTGTTTCTGTTATAGAACCGCCAGCAATTATGACCCTTGAGGTATTCTCTGCTTTTGAACAGTCAGCAAAAATTGGTTTATAAAATATTAAAAAAGAAAAGAAAACGAATAGTTTTGTCATAAGCACTTAAAAATTTAGTTAAATTTTTGATATTAATTATTAATATCATATAAAAAAAAAAATTATTATTTCAACTAAACATATGTATACGAGTAATATTAGGAGGAAAGTAAAGTAATCAAATTAAGACCCGAAAAATTATGAATTTAGAACTTCTTGATTATCGCAAAGAGATAGAGAACAGAGCTAATCATTAAAGATATTTTTTTTAAAAATTTAATTTACTTTCTTAAAAAAGTTCAATTTTAATTAAAAAAAAATTAGGTATTTATATTTGAGTAACATTCTTTATAATTCATATTTTGACTTATCTTAAGCCTTTCCTTTTATTACTCACGAAAGAAAGACTTGGCGGAATAAGCAAAAACTTAATTAAAATTTTTGTGGGAATAAGATTGATGATATTATTAAAGATGTTGAATAAACGATCGAGGCGTCAAAAAAATAAATTTACTTTATTTTACTTATATTTAGCTCCTTACTTCTGTACGAAAAATGATTGATAAAATAAATTTAAATAAAAAAATACCCTTTAATGATAGTGATACTATAAATGATAATAATAAGGCTTGGGATAAGGACAATCAAGCATGGTGGGATTGGTATGTATCTCTTGCCGACAACTCAAATTTAAATACAAAGAATGATTTAACAGAGCTGCCAAAGCCAATAAAAACAAAATATCTTTCAAAAATTGAATTAAAAAAACAACTTTCAAGTCCATACAACATAACAAAACGCCACATTAAAAACTTTCAAAAAAATGGTTTCCTTAAATTAAAGAATGTTTTTACTCCAGGTGCCATTCAAGCTTTACGTATCGAAATTCTATCACTTTTGAGAAAGACATTTACAAATTATAATAAAATTAAAAAAAATAGATTCTTGAGCCTTGAAATGATGTGGTTAGGAAACAGTTTAATGAGAGAATTTGTCTTGAGTTCACGAATAGCAAAGATATGTGCCGATTTACTTTCTGTAAAAAAAATTCGTCTTTACCATGATAATGCTCTAGTTAAAGAACCAGGTTGTGGTCGTACTCCTTGGCATTATGATGATCATCATTTTCCTTTAGCAACAAATGATGTGATTACTGCTTGGATTCCAGCTCAAGCAATTCCCATTGAAATGGGTCCTTTAACTTTTGCAAAGCCATTGGAAGTTTACAAGCTTGTAAAGGACATTAAATTCAGTGAATTTGACACAAGTTACGATAGAGAAATAAATAATGTTTTTAGGACTGAGAAAGTTTCAGTTGAAGAAGAACCTTTTGAATTAGGAGAGGTAAGTTTTCATCATAATCTAAGTTTTCATTCCGCCTCAGGTAATAGAACAAATCAAAGTCGAATTGTTCTAGCAAATACATATTTTGGGGATGGCGCTCGTGTTGTTAATAACCCAACAATGATTTCAGGAGATTGGAAAAAATTTATTCCTGAAACCAATCCAGGTGAAATTGTTTCAAGTAATTTGAACCCAATTTGTTGGCCTGAAAACAATCAAATTTAAATTTAATGCTTTTTAAGAACAATTATAAAAGTTTGAATTCATTATGGATGAATAAGATTGTCTCAATGAAGGCCCCAAATAGTCAAGATTTATTAGACCATCTTCATAATATTCATAATCGTTATGCAGGTTTTACTGAAAAAATTGCAACTAGTTGTTGTGATTTGAATGGAAAAAATAGTTATGAATTACTTTTAGATACTATTAACCCAAGCTTTCATAATAATATTCTTGATTTAGCCTGCGGTAGTGGAGTCCTTTTAGAATATTGTAATAAACGTTTCCCTTTACACTTTAAACTCGCTGGTGTGGATATGAATGAAAATGAACTTAAACTTGCACGCACAAAACCTTTAAATAAAGATACAAATTTTTATAATGCAAAAGCCCAAGATTTAAACTTTATAGAAGATGCTTCAAAAGATGTAATATTTTGTCACTGGGCTTTAACATTAATGGATCCAGTTATTCCTGTATTAAAAAATATTAAAAGGTTACTTAAAAATCAGGGTGTTTTTTCTGCAATTGTTGATGGAGATTCAAAGTCTGCACCTGGATATGAAGAAATTCATAATATAATATATAGATATGTTCAAAAAAAATTCCCTAATTATGGAATGTTAGAACTAGGTGATCCAAGAGTTAGATCCTTAAAAACTCTAAATAAGCTTATAAAAAAAATATTTATTGACTGTGAAATAACAATTACTCCTCATTTACTTACATTCAAACAGGCACCGAATATTTTAGCAAAAGAAGTTTCTGGCTTTTTCTATGCTTCGCTAGTTTTATCATCTGAGCATTATGGTGTGTTAGTGTCAGAACTTACAGATTACTTTAATAATATCTCAGTTGATGGTTTAAGTAATTTCAATCTTCCAGTTAATCGTCTGGTAGTAAGAAAGACCTCACAAGAGTATTTTTTAAATAAATAATATCTTAATGATATTCTTGAGCTTTTGTTTATTTCTTTTCTTATTTACTTTGGTAGGATCTTTATCGGTTCTTAAAAAGAAAAATACATCTCAGGATTACCTTCTTGCTAATCAAGAAATCAAACCCTGGTTAGCGGCTATATCAGCCATCGCAACATCAAATAGTGGATATATGTTTATCGGTCAGATTGGATTTACTTATATTTATGGTTTGCAGTCTATATGGTTAATGTTTGGACTAATCTTTGGTGACTTTATTTCATCTCTTTTTGTACATAAAAATTTGAGGGAAAAGTCAGAGGAATTAAAAGTTTTTAGTTTTGCAAATATATTAAGTAAATGGCACGGAAAAAATTATAAATATGTACAATTATTTGGTGGATTAATTACTCTTATTTTTTTATCTACATACGCTGCAGCCCAACTTAATGCAGGCAGTAAATCACTACATATTTTATTTGATTTAGACTATAGACTAGGAGCAATCATTGGTGGAATCATAGTATTACTTTATTGTTTTTCAGGAGGAATAAGAGCTTCTATTTGGACTGATGTAGCTCAATCTTTGGTAATGATAATTGCTATGTTTTTAATGGTGATTTTTGGAATAAAAGAGTTAGGTGGTTTTGCAAACTTTATAAATCAATTACATCAAATATCTCCAGATTATATGAAATGGTTTCCATCAACAAATTTTTCAGATTTTTTTTTAGCTCCATATATGTTCATTATTGGTTGGTTTTTTTCAGGTGTTGGTGTCATAGGTCAACCTCACGTTATGGTAAGGTTTATGACAATTGATAATACTAAAAACATCCCAAAAACAAGAGTATATTATTACACTTGGTATACATTATTCTATTCATTGACTATTTTAGCAGCTTTTGTAGCAAGATTATTAATCCCTGAAGCTAATAATATGGATCCTGAATTAGCTTTACCAACTTTAGCTCTAAATTTACTTCCTGAATTTTTTGTCGGGGTAGTCTTAGCAGGTATTTTTGCTGCAACAATGTCAACAGCAGATTCTCAAATACTTTCTTGCACTGCCTCAATTACAAATGATCTTTTATCAAATAAAAAAAATAATTATTTGATAAATAAATTAGTTACTCTAATTGTTACAGTTTTTGTTGTAATAATAGCAATAAATGACAATAAAAACGTTTTTAATCTTGTATTAATGTCATGGTCAACATTAGCTTGCTGTTTCTCCCCTTTACTAATTATTAACTCATTAAAACAAAAAGCATCAGAATTTTTATCATTAATGATGATGGTTATACCGTTAATAACTCTATTGTTATGGAGATATTTTGAGCTAAATAAATTTATTTACGAGGTGGCTCCAGGTATAATATCTGGAATACTTACCTTTTTTGTTTTTAAACTATTAAGAAAATAAAATTACTTTTAGTTGTAAATCCTTCTTAGCTTTAAGACGGAGGAGATTTCGTAATTAAAAGAGTGGGTGTTAACATTGCAAAACTTATTGAACAGATGAAAATGTATAAAGCAAATGTAATAAATTGAACTTCTAATGTGATACCTTTGTCTAGCAACAATCCCATAAGCGCTGGGGAGATAGAGGTAGATAGTACAACCATAGAAAAACACATAGATCTAATTGAACCAAGATAATCAATTCCATAAAGCTCAACCCATATAGCGCTTATAACAATGGTTGCTGCTCCGGTGGATGCACCAATTAAAATCATAAATATAGGAGCTGCATAAACATTATCTGTACTTGCTATTAACAGCAACCCAAGGGCAAGAGGTAACAAAAAAAATCGTAATAAATGAACTGTGCTAAAACGATCCACTATCCATCCAGCACCAAAAGTACCCCCAGTTACACTCAATGCAAAAACAGGGTAAGAGGATGCTAAAAGTGAAATAGACCAAGATTTTGTTTCAATTAAATGTATTTGATGGAAAAAAACTCCAGTTACTATGAAGGGAGAGGCAAGTAGTCCAGGAATAAGTTGGTAAAATCGTAAGTCTTTGAGGACTTGTGAACGATTCCAAGAAATATTCGAAATCTTTTTTGATTCTGGCTGGCTACTATCGAATGATTTAAGTCTTAAGGATTTTAGATGTCTTCCAAGCCAGAAAACTAGAGGTAGAAAAATAATTATTATACATACACCTATGCCCATCCAAATATCACGCCAGGTGAACTGTAATAAAAAAAAAGTAACAAGAGAAGGTAACAAAGCCTCTCCAATAGGGTGGCCCATTAATGCAATACTCAAAGCTTTCCCTCTATTTTTTGAAAACCATCTAGCCATTGCAGTAATTGCTATATGACTAATCATACTTTGACCAAACAAGCGAAGACCTAATAAAGATAAGAAAAGCATAAAAAGTGTTTCGGCACTTGATATTAGAAATGAAAACCCACTTAATACTCCTAGAGTAATTAATCCAAGAAGAGTCAAATTAAATTGGTCTGTAAGTTTTCCTAACCAAAAAAAAACTAAAGCACTCGTAAGTGTTGCAGCCGAATAAAATATTCCAAACATTCCATGAGAAAGATTAAATTCATTTCTTATTTCTCCAGAGAAAAGAGAGATAAAAAAAGTTTGACCAATACTTGAGCTAAATACTAAGAACACTCCTAGACTAAGCTCTGGTGTTACAGCAAGTAAAATACGTTTTATAAACATATATGAGTAATTATGATTAAACTCTCAAATTCACTGTAAAAAAAAATTCTTTTAGACATAAAATCTAAGTTTTCGATAGAAAAATCAAAATTA